>BNJU01001122.1_pt1 | contig 201634 bp, 266 predicted proteins | sample 8539281 | NCBI WGS metagenome assembly BNJU01 (sample SAMD00202456, study PRJDB9452) | human saliva metagenome | isolation source: human saliva | place: Japan | reverse complement strand
ATTGTACCACGTTTTTCTATTTTTTTGTCAATATATTTCTTCTTATTTTTTTGACTTCTTTACTCTTCTTTACTCTAAAAATTCTATGAAAAACGGTCACCTACCAGATAGACTCTTCAACCGACCACATAGACAAAAGCTTCTTGTAATTGCCAAGAAAAATGGTGTTTAATAGATTTGTAAGTAAGAGATCTCTATTACAACTTTACAAAGGAGAAAATATGAAAGTCAGACTTGACATTGATCAACAATATGCAGAAGAACAAATCATCATAGAAGCACCATCTTTGTCCCCTAGAGTTCAAAAAGTTAAAGACTTTGTTCAATCACTGGATCAAAAAGAAACGCTTAAAGGAAAAATTCCAAGACCAGGTCTACTTGATTCAGATTAGTAAGATTCAACGTATATATATTGAAAATCGTAAAATCTTAGCTGAAACGGATATTAGAACCTATACGCTCGATATTCGTCTCTACCAAGCAGTTGAAATCTTACCTGCTTCCTTTATCCAAATTTCCCAATCGGAAATTGTCAACATTGATGCTATCAGTCATCTAAAACTAACCTCTAACGGCTTGATTGAAATCTATCTTAAAAACGACAGTTTCACTTACTCATCTCGCCGTTACCTCAAAGCTATTAAGGAGAAATTAGAACTATGAAAAAACAAGTATTTCACGATGCAACAACTGGCGTAATCATCGGTCTCACCCTATCCATTATCTTTTCTTTTATCTATTCGCCAAGTAACTACGCACCCCTCAGCCCCAACTCTTTGATTGGTCAATTCATGACCCAACATCAGGTGCATGGTTCTCTCGTTTTACTCTACTGTTCTATCATCTGGGCAGCTATTGGTGTTCTCTTTAGTTTCGGCAGTCGTCTATTCACTCAAGACTGGAGCCTTCTTCGTGCGACTGTCACTCACTTCTTTCTCATGCTATTAGGTTTTGTTCCTCTAGCAATTCTAGCAGGTTGGTTCCCACTTCGCTGGACTTTCCTTCTCCAACTTGTACCAGAATTTGCAATCGTCTATCTCATCATCTGGACGATTCTTTATAAAAGAGAATCAAAGAAGGTTGCCCATATCAACCAACTATTGGCTCAGAAAAAATAATACAACAGAAACCCACTCAGTCTTTTGAGTGGGTTTTGACTTTATAATTTTTGTTTCCATTCTAACAAGAGGTTCATGGCTTGCATCGGTGTCATATTGTACACATCTACTTTAGCCAATTCTGCTAGGATAGGATTTTCTTCCGCTGAGTCAAATAGGGAAATTTGTTCAGAGACTGTATTTGTTTGTTTCATTGGGGCAGGACTTTCCTGACCTTGACTTTCTAGTTGAGTTAAAATCGCATCTGCTCTTGTTAGTAAGTCTGCTGGTAAACCTGCAATCTTGGCAACGTGAATACCGTATGATTTATCAGCTGGTCCTGGTTCTATCTTATGAAGGAAGGTAACCTGGCCATTTTGCTCAAGCGTAGCTACGTGAACATTTACTAGATGTTCAAGACTATCTTCCAGACTGGTTAATTCATGGTAGTGAGTCGCAAAAAGAGTCTTGGCTCCGATATGCTCATGGATGTACTCGATAATAGACTGGGCTAGAGCCATGCCATCATAAGTTGCCGTTCCGCGTCCAAGCTCATCAAAGAGAATCAGGGATTTTTCAGTAGCATGTGCAATAGCATTATTAGCTTCCATCATCTCGACCATAAAGGTAGATTGTCCTGAAACCAAGTCATCTGCTGCCCCGATACGGGTAAAAATAGCATCAAAGATAGGCAAGTGAGCACTTTCTGCAGGCACATAAGAACCCAGCTGGGCCATAACTGCTGTCATAGCTAGCTGACGCATATAGGTTGACTTCCCGCTCATATTAGGCCCTGTAATCAGCTGAATGCTAGTATCTTCACCCATTTGGATACTATTGGGAATATAGGTTTGGGCTCCCATGACCTTTCTCAACGACAGCGTGACGACCTTTTTTTGAATGTCAATTCGCGAATCCTGACCCAAACTCTGGACGGATCAAGTGTTGATTTTTCTGCTACTACCGCTAGTCCTTGTAAGACATCGACAGTAGCGATTCCTTGAGCCAGGGCTTGTAGACGTTGGATATACTTACCAACTTCTTCACGGATACGCATAAAGATTTCGTATTCTAGGCTTTGCTGACTTTCTCACGCGCCTCTAGCATTTCTCCCTCGATACGCGCCAACTCCTCTGTCCCAAAAGCGTTCTGAATTTTTCAGCGTAGCCTTACGGAAAAAAAGTGGGCTGGTACATTTCCTAGTTGCGAGTTGGTCACATGGAAATAGTAGCCATCCTTTTTATTGTAATCAATCTTGAGCGTACTGATGCCAGAGTTCTCTCTTTCCTTAGCTTCAATCTCAGCAATCCAGGTGGTTCCTTCTCTGAGAACACGACGATACTTGTCCAAGGTTTCATCAAAGCCCGTCCGAATAATGCCACCCTCGGTAATCACATGAGGAGCCTCAGGAGCAATGGTGCGCTAATAAGACTTTCCAACTCAGGGATAGCATCTAGTTGAGTGATAAGATAGGCAAGCGCTGGTTGCTGCATTCCCTCCAAGATTGCTCGAATTCGTGGAACACTGGTCAAAGTAGTCGCTAATTGCAAAAGATCCTTAGGATTGCTTTTCCCGAAAGAAACGCGACTGGCCAGGCGCTCAATATCGTAGACTCCCTTTAGGCTTTCTGTCAAATCACTACGCTCAAAGAAATAATCCAGAAAGACCTGCACAACCTCCTGACGTTCAAGGATACGGTCCTTGTCAATCAAGGGACGATGGATCCAAGAACGTAGGAGCCGCATTCCCATGGCAGTCTTAGTTTCATCTAGCAACCAGAAAAGACTCCCTTGTTTCTTGCCAGAACGAGCATTTTCTACTAGATCTAAACTAGCCTTGGTCGCATAATCCATCTGCAAAAAATCCTTAATTTCATAGCGAACAACTGGCTTCAAGTGGTTGAGTTCTCTCATCTGAGTCCGATGGACATACTGGAGAAGTTTTCACTGCTGGCAGCCTGTTCAACAGGTGCCAATCGTGGATCCAGCAGATGGATGTCTTCAAATGATTCTTGCTCATAGGAAAGTACCAAATTCATTTGACGGCTGAGAATCTGTTCTTCCTCTTCAGTTAAGGCATAGCCGATGACGACTTCTCTGGCCTTGAGGTTCCGGATTTCACCACATACCAGGGTAAAATCCAATAAGCCTGTCGCATAGAAATCACCCGTCACTAGATCCATATAGGCCAAACCAAATTGCTGACCGTCACGGTCGATAGCCACCAAAAAGTTGTTTTTGGCTATCTGGTTTACTACTATCAACGACTGTACCTGGTGTAATCACCTGCACAACCTCACGCTTAACAACCCCTACTGCCTGCTTAGGATCCTCCATCTGCTCAGCAATGGCAACCTTGTAGCCACGCTCAACTAGGACATCAATATACTGTTGAGCAGAGTGATAGGGAACTCCAGCCATGGGAATAGGATTGTCAGCATTCTTATTGCGACTGGTTAGTGAAATTTCTAGTATCTGGGCAGCATTGACTGCATCTTCGTAAAATAACTCATAAAAATCACCCATACGAAAGAGCAAAAAAGCATCTGGATATTGTTTTTTGATATCCACATACTGTTGCATGCCTGGTGATAATTTTTCTGTCGTCATCCATTCTCTCCTTGTTAAAAATAGTCTTGAGAGAGACTCCCAAGACCTTATCTATCCTTCATCAAATCTAACAAACGATCTTCCATGAGTTTAGCGACATGCTGATCTCGGCAGATTACCAAGAGAGTATTGGCACCCGCAACTGTTCCTAAAATCCATTCATCCTTGTTGGCATCGACAACATTGGCTAAAACTGATGCTTCACCCAAGTTTTGTGTGCAAAACTAAGGTAAACTCAGCTCTTGCTACACCTTCCAAATGATGGGATAAAAACTCAACAAGGTCAATCTTCTCTGTCTCATTTGCTAGTACGTAGTAGACCTTGTCATTTTTCTTAACCTTGGTCAAGCCCAGTTCGCGAAGGTCACGCGACAATGTCGTTTGCGTCACAAAAACATTGCGTGCTTCCAACCGATCCTGGATCTCCTTTTGAGTTCCTAATTTTTCCTCAGTGATCATTTGTTTGATTAACTGATGACGTTCTCTTTTTTTCTCATAACATCCTCTCAAGTGAATATTTATAACATTTTACAACTATTTAATAAGAACATTATACCAAAAACCGAATATTTCAAAAAAATTCTTATCATTCCTCAAAAATTGTGATAAAATAGAAGAAAAAGTCCAAAGGAGTTTATAATGAATACAAAACAATTGATCGCTAGCGAATTGGCTAGCGTCATTGAGAGCCTGGATCAAGAGGCTATTTTAAATTTACTAGAACAACCCAAAAAAACTCTGACATGGGAGACATCGCCTTCCCTGCCTTCTACTCTAGCAAAAGTTGAGAAAAAGCTCCTCAAAATGATTGCAGCTGATATCGCTGAAAAAGATCAATAGCCAAGCTTTTGAAAAAGTCGTCGCTACTGGACCTTATGTTAACTTCTTCCTTGATAAAAATGCCATTTCTGCTCAAGTATTACAAAGCTGTTATCACTGAAAAAAGAACACTATGCTGACCAAAATATTGGTAAACAAGAAAATGTTGTTATCGACATGTCTAGTCCCAATATTGCTAAGCCATTCTCTATTGGTCACCTGCGCTCAACTGTTATCGGAGATAGCTTGTCACATATCTTCCAAAAAATCGGTTATCAAACAGTCAAGGTCAACCATTTAGGGAGACTGGGGTAAACAGTTTGGAATGCTGATTGTTGCCTACAAAAAAATGGGGCGATGAAGAAGCTGTAAAAGCTCATCCGATTGATGAACTTCTAAAACTCTACGTTCGCATCAATGCTGAAGCTGAAAATGACCCTAGCTTGGATGAAGAAGCACGCGAATGGTTCCGTAAACTTGAAAATGGAGATGAGGAAGCTCTCGCACTTTGGCAATGGTTCCGTGATGAAAGTTTGGTGGAATTTAACCGCCTTTATAATGAATTGAAGGTTGAATTCGACAGCTACAACGGGGAAGCCTTCTACAATGACAAGATGGATGCAGTTGTAGATATCCTTTCTGAAAAAAAGGACTTTTGGTCGAATCAGAAGGTGCCCAAGTTGTTAATCTTGAAAAAAATATGGAATTGAACACCCAGCTCTTATCAAGAAATCTGACGGTGCAACTCTCTACATCACACGTGACTTGGCTGCGCCCTTTACCGTAAAAACGAATATCAATTTGCTAAATCGATTTATGTCGTTGGTCAAGAGCAATCTGCTCACTTTAAACAACTCAAGGCTGTCTTGCAAGAGATGGGTTACGATTGGAGTCAAGATATTGTCCATGTTCCTTTTGGATTTGGTAACAAAAGAAGGCAAGAAACTTTCTACTCGTAAAGGGAATGTTATCTTGCTAGAGCCTACTGTCGCAGAAGCCATCAGCCGTGCTAAAGCGCAGATTGAAGCCAAAAATCCGGAGCTTGAAAAATAAAGACCAGGTTGCTCATGCTGTTGGGGTTGGAGCCATTAAATTCTATGACCTTAAAACTGACCGTACAAATGGATACGACTTCGACCTTGAAGCTATGGTATCCTTTGAAGGCGAGACTGGTCCTATGTTCAATACGCTTATGCTCGTATCCAATCCATCTTGCGCAAAGCCGATTTCAAACCAGAAACAGGCGCCAACTATAGCTTGAATGATCCTGAAAGCTGGGAAATTATTAAACTCATCCAAGATTTCCCACGTATTATCAACCGTGCGGCGGATAACTTTGAACCTTCTATCATTGCTAAATTTGCAATTAGCTTAGCGCAAGCCTTTAACAAATATTACGCTCACACTCGTATCTTGGATGAAAGTCCAGAACGCGACAGTCGTCTAGCTCTCAGCTATGCAACTGCAGTCGTCCTCAAAGAAGCACTTCGTTTGTTGGGTGTAGAAGCACCAGAGAAGATGTAATTCGTTACAAGTGACTTGATAGCTAAAGTATCCTAGTCTCTTGACGGCAATCGCTATATGGCGAGATTTGCCTAAACGCTTCACTAATTCATCTAACCAAATAATATCGATTTGGTTAGGCTCATGTCGTAGGCTTTTAATCACTTTATTGCAAAGCAGTCTAAGTAACTAACGCCAAATCCTATTCGGACCTTGGCTAGGCGCTTCACTAGTCATGGCCTCTAAATATAATCGCTTTAGAGGGCCACGACGTCGTAAATGAGGCGACTTGCCTAAACGCTTCACTAATTCATTCAACCAAATAATATTGATTTGGTTGAATGAATGTCGTATTCTGAAGTTATTTAATTGCAAAGCGACTTAAGCAACCAATCCTAAACCTCTAGGACTTTTATTTGGTACTAGGGGCGGAGGGCATTACATCTACTATTTTAGATTAGCGATCACTTGCCTAATTTCTATATTGTCATTACTTGAAAAGCGAAAAATCTTTTTCGCTTTTCTCTTGCTATTAATTTCTTTATCACTTAGGGAGAGATTTTATGAGCCAATATGCTTATATTTTAGTTGTCATCAGTCTTGTCGTTCTTTTTCTCATTAACAAATACGAAAAGGAAAAACTACAAGGCCTTCTACAAGAACAGCTTTTAAAAGATGAAGCTTTTCGAGCTACTATCAAGGAAAAAATTCAAACAACAGAAAACATCAACGATGTCATCGACTACATCAACAAGGGATATCGTTTGGGAATCATGATTTCAAAGGAAATTGTGGAAGACATCAGAAAATAAAAAAGGATTCGAGATGCATTTCTCGAGTCTTTTTATTTATTTCTGACAGCTAAGATTTCTACCAGGATAACAATCCCTAAGGATACCATGGTTCCAAATGGTGCTGCATCTTCATCAAAAATTTTCTCAGAGAACATTAGCAGAGCAATCGCTAATAGTAGCAAAGCACTGCATAGCATAATATCCTTGAAGCTTGGTTTGCGTTTTATATACTTTAAAAATGATTTCTGTAGTTTACTCATTTCGATTGTCCCCTTTGAAGTAAATCCTTTATTCATGGAATAAAACTCTTCCTCAGAAAATCTGACCTCTTACAAAGCTTCTAATTCATAGAGTTCCGCAATAATCCCTGCGACCTTCTTGATATCTCCCAGCATTCCACGCATCTCAAAGTCAGCTAGAACGGGGAAAACCAAAGCGTTGGCTGTATTGTTTGGCTGTCAAACAGTATTGGTTGTTGAAAGTTACGATTGCCGGATCCTACAACACCAAAAACACTTGCTAGCATTGTCACCATAGGCGATAAAATCCCCTACTGGAGTGGTCAAAATCTCCACATCTCCGTTATCAACACCATTGCCACCTTCTAGATAAGTCGGTAGGAAAGCCACATATGGGTTGGTCATTTCAAAGAAGGCTTCCCCTTCCTTGACCAAATCTTTAATATGGATCTTTTTCCACTTCAATGTTCGCATACTGTTCTAACAAAGTAAGCTTTCAAATCGTGTTACGAAAACTCTCCGTATTTCCGCTCAGACTGATATAGACTAAGGAAACTTTTTTTCATGCTTTTCCTCCTCTTTTTCGAATCATAAAAAAATAACTACCAAGATTGTATCTTGATAGTTATCCTTTGTCAACTCTTAGGCAAGTTCTTCCTCTCTTGAGCTTCTGTTAATTCTTTTCTGCTGACGCCACATCTTATAGAAGACGATTGCCCAGGAAGATAACATTGATGACGATCCCAAAAATGATAGCTGAACCTTTTGGCACAAGCTCCATTCCCTAAATACGGATGTTAGGATCTGTAAACAAAGTGAAACCGCATCCTGAGACGTCGATAAAGTTGTCATGGACTAGTCCAACGATGGCAACGAAGACATATGCAAGATAAGTGTAGTTTAGCCAATTGAAGGTTTCTTTACGAATTAAGGAAAACCAAAGCTACTACAACTAGAATAACAGATAAGACATACCATGAGAATGCTGAAGACAGAATGACCATGACTCCGATACCTTAGTGGTGTAATCAACGAGCATCTTAGCATATGTTGAGCATTAACACCTGATGCTGATGTTTTCTAGATTGCTCATAGGGCCCTCCTTACTAGGTACTGGAGATGATGATTCCAAACTAGCGACATTGCTGAGAGTAATGCTGATAAAAATCAGTAAATACCCATAGATAGATTGGTTTCTTTTTCATCAAAAGCAACCTCCTCATGTTTTTAGTTTATTATAGCATATTTTAACAAGCAAAACAAATCTTATAAGTTTGCTTCCACCTGTTTACGGTAGGCTTTTAGGAGACTTTCCCACATAGTTTTCGAAAGACCTTATAGAAATAACCAACATTACTGTAACCAACTGTATAACAGATATCCTCGATACTATCATTAGTAGATAGCAAGAGCTGCTGGGCAGCCTTGATGCGTTGCTTATTGAGAAGCTCCGCAAAGGTAGAATTGGTTTCCTTCTTGATTAGCTGGCCCAAATAAACGGGATTGATAAAGAGGTCCTTGCTGATATCCTTTAGAGAAAGCTCTTTTTGGTAATCTCTACCAATGACCTCGAGCACGCTGACGACATTTTCATTCATGCGGTATTGACCAAAGAAGGATGTCAAGGTCTCCTTGGTATAAGCGACTAAATCCTCAAAAGTTGTAATAGCATGAATGTTCTTGACAATATCTGTCATGTCGTCTGCTTTCAGATGTTCAAAAAGATGGAAAACATCCATGACAAACTGGGTAAAGAGCTGCTTAGTGATAGAGACTCTCGGTGTATTTTCAAGAACAATCTTCTCAAGTAAGGTCAACTCCTCGATAATCTGCTGGAGATTCCCCTGGATAATCACTCGATAAATGGGTTCGTAGTAAGAAAAGAGACTTTCAGATTGATCTAAATTAACAGTTCCATAGAAGAGTGCCTTTTCTACATTAAATTTCCATTTTTCAAAGTTGGCTTGATAAGGGGCTTCAAAAGGCATGACCAACAAGCCCTCAAATTCCTGATTAGCAAGGATAATTTGCCAATCTTGCCCCAGAACGTAGTAAGGAATGACAAAATTCCCTTGTTTTTTTCCTTTTGAAAGTCCGATCCACCAATTTTCTTTTTGGCTGAGATGAGCCTTGAATGCTTCTTCATCTAGTTGCTGACTCAATATTTCTGGCTCATGAGATTTTTCACCAAGCTGACTGGCAATCTTTTCAAGCAAGCGTTCAAGCTCAACCTTATCGACTGGTTTGACCAAATAATCAACGACATTGAGATTCATGGCTTTTTTGACATAGTCAAATTCTTGATAGCCTGAAAGGAGGATATAGTAAGAATTAGGCAACAACTCCTTCATCTCCCCAATCATCTCAAGCCCTGTCTTGTCAGGCATATTGACATCAGAAATGACAATATCTACGGGATGTTCTCGAACGTAGTCCAGAGCGTCGTCAGCATGATTGGCTGTTGCAACGACTTCCATATCCCACTTGTCAAAAGGAATCAAACGTTTGAGTCCTTCTGTAATCATGTACTCATCGTCAACTAAAAGTACTTTATACATCTTTATCCTTTCTCTTCATTTTGAATGGTGATTCGATAGCGAACACCTTCTTGTTTAACTGATTCTACACTGATGTCATAGCGGTCGCCAAAGTAGAGTACAAAGCGCTCATGCATATTGACAATCCCAATGGACTGGCGTTTCCCACTATAATCCACCGTATGTTCGAAGGTTCTTTGAGCTAATTTATCCTGGATCTCTGCTAGCTTATCAGCAGGCATTCCACGCCCATTATCGGTTACCAAGATTTCAACATATCCTTCTTTTTTCAAGGCCTTGATACTAATCACATTATCTGTACGTCGATGATCAACTCCGTGAGCAAAATAATTTTCCACCAAGGGTTGGAGGGTAAATTTTGGAATGCGCATTTCTTCCAATCCAGGGTCGATTTTAAATCCGTAAGCAATGGATTTTGGATAACGCACCATACAGAGATAACTGTACTTCCGACAAAATTCCACTTCTTGCTTCAATGTTGTTTCTCGCTCATCAGAGATGTTGTTGCGCAGGAGACTACTGAATTCGTAGATAATATCCGCTAGTTCATTTTGGTTTTCCATGACCGCGTACATCCGTAGAAACTCCAGAGTATTGTACATGAAATGTGGATTTATCTGAGCTTGTAGGGCGCGCATGTTGGCATCTTTTTGACTCAGTTCAGTTGATAAATATCATGGATATTTCTCCAATCGATCCAACATATCATTTGTCGTCTCAGCGATTACAAGCAATTCCTGGTCTTTTTTCGTGAGATCAATTCTTTTACCTTGCTCCCCTTGCGCAATATCATGGATAGTTTCCACTAGGTCAACAACCTGGGTTTGATACTTCGAAAATGTTTTTTTCAAGGTTACATATAAAAATAACGATAAAGAGGAGACTCAAAGCAAGAATAAAAATCGAACTAGAGATACTCCCACTAAGGATATAATCCTCGGAACTGCAACCTGAACCTGATAACCATGAGCTGTCTCATCTTGCAACCATTCCTCTCGACCACTTTTTTTCACCTATGTGAAACATATCCGTTTCAAAAAGGAGAGTGATGCTCACAGCAATTGGGATATTTCCTCGGGTATTGTCAATAGCCTTATAAAAAACATCAGAAGATACAGAGACATAAATAACACCAAGAGCTTGATCCGATACTGGATCCGATACTGGAATGGCGAAACTATTGGCATCTGGCTTGAAGGCATCTGCAGAAACCTTGTAACCACTACGATTGTCCCTCTTCGAAACATAAACTTCTGTCGAATCTTGCAAGACAATGGCTACACCCGTTACAAAATCATTGCGCACATAGAGGTCATCGATATTTTCATAAATGGATACAGAAATATAGGGTGATGCTTTACGCTCCAGTTGCCAATAGAAAATAATCCGGTGTACTGAGGCTAAAATACTTATAAATTCCCTCGATTCGTGCTTGATTATCTACTAAACTTTGGGCTGAACGCGCTGATTCTCGATAGTAATACTCAACCTCACTCACTGTCCGAGTCAAAACCCGCTGGGAAACCTGTCTCGCTTCTTTTTCTCGACTATCCCAGTTTACATAGGAAATCAACAGAGCAAAACTAGCAATGATAACAATCATCACCCAAGTATAGGTTCGAAGGAGTGAATGAAGCCAAAATTGTTTCATTCTATTTGGACGCCAATTTTTCATGAATGCTTTCATAAACAGGCTCCAATAAATCACTAATAAAGAAATGCCACATACCAATCCCTACAAAAATAATGAGGGCTGGCATATAAAACCCAATAATGGCTAACAAGACGCTACCAAGAAGAACTTTAGCCACTGCTGACAAGCTCATAAAAATTCCGATAAAGGCAAGCTTTAAGGTATTTTGATAGGATAAGTCAAAATAAACTTGCAATTTTAGAGAAACTGTATACGCCAAAAATACCAAGGCTACCAAAAAAATATTTAGAAAGGTTGCTGCCAAATGGATAATGGTCTGATGTGGCAATTGGATCATGAGATACAAACCATAAATCAAGATCAAGTCAAGTCCCATAAAGGTGTAGAAACTGAGATTGCTTTTTACAAAATTGCTCTTATAAAGAGTCCATGCCTCTTTAAAACCATAGGCACGGTATGAATAACCATGTTCTGCAAATAAACTCATGATAGTCGCACTAGCTGGTGCTATACCAAAAACCACACCTCCTGCTAGTGTCAATAACCAAAAATAAGCTGTAGCTATCATCCCCAAAAAGAAACGATGAAAGACTAGCTCAATAAAATTTCCCACGGTTTGCCTCCAAAAAAATAATCTAGAACTATTATAACATATTTCAAGCGCTCTCAAAAAAGAAGAGGATAGAAAAGGTAGTGAGAGTTTATCACTACCTGTTTAGTAGCAAGTCCGAAGTAAGCATCCATCCTTGTCAAAGGTATACAAATGAATAAGTATATAGTTGTTTAATAAAGGTATTTGTACTATAATAAATATAGATAGAGATACTGATTAATGACCAAAGGAGTTTTTCAGAAAAGATAAACATATTTGCAGTTTAAATAATGACTATTTAAATCAATTATTGGATTTATAAAAATAACGAAAGGAGTATGAGCCATGACTATTTTTTTATTTTAAGAACTACTTTGTTTTTTATTGTGCTTGGATTGAGTCTTTTCTCTGATAAATTGTTCAAACAACAATATGTAAAAAAATCGTAAAAAAATAATTTTGCACTATAATCTTATTATTCGTTTCATTATCATATCTGTTCTAAGTTATTTTTAAGAATACAGGAATTTGTTTGTCCTGTATTCTTTTTTTCTACCAAAATGTACATTGATAAAATTTATACTTAATTTCAAAACAACACAAAAAAAGCTCTAGACAGTATGACTAGAGCTTTTTTTGTGTTGTTTTGATTCGTATTGAATGCATACTTCACTTCTATCTACAGTTTCTAAATCTCTAAATATAATAGAGCTGAAGCAGTGATAAAACAGATCATCAACAAACTTGGTAATATTTTTAGAAAAATAATTTCTTTATAGTCCAAGTCGGTTTGCTTTTAAATTATACTTTTTTTCTTAAACATTTGCTACGAGTAGGTCTTTCTTGCGAGTAATTTTCATCAAAAAAATTTCATAGATAAGTCCCTATATAATCATGGTAAAAGTAGTAAAAAAATAGTTGTTATCCTAGTTGATTAAAAAAATCTCTGATTTCCTCATCTTTTATAAAATAATATATAATTTTCCCCTCTCTTCTAGTATCCAAGATGTTTTGATTGGCTAGTTTACGAAGATGGTGGGAGGCAGATGCCATACTGAGATTTAGTAAACAGGCTATATCACAGACACAGAGTTCTTCAACAGCAAGGAGATAAAAGATGATATTTATCTGTTTATTATCGGTAAACTTTGATAAAAATACGAAGTGATTTTTTTGGACTTTTTCCTTTTCAAGGTAGTTCGTTGCGGTTGTAACATTTTGTTGATTTATAATATTCACTTGGCAGATACTATCTTTTTTCATAATTTTTTCTCCTAGCCGAACACAGTCCTTAGCATGTCAAAGCTGTTGTTTTCAATCAGGATATACATCCCCAATCCTAAATAAACAACGGCAATAAACCATCTGCTATATTTTTTTCCAAAGTTTCTCCAACAGAAGGGACTTGTGCCAATTTTTTTGGGCAGAAAAAAACCAAGAGATAAATCATGACTAGAAAAGTAAGTAAAAGCCACTATCAAATTCGCTAAATTTAAGGTAATAAAAATATGGGACGAAAAACACCAATATTATCAGCACCACAACTTGCAAAAAGTAATCATAGCGACTAGAAAAAAATCAGGTTTTTATCATCTTTGCGCAAACCATCTTTTTGCAATAGCTTCTCCATCAGAATCTCCTAAAAAGCAAAAACTTTGAGTCCTAGGAAAATTGGAATCAAACCGAGCAAACCTAAAATCTCTTTACTAGGAATATAATTTAAGACAAATGCAAAAAAAGTAAACTTAGCAATATTAGACTAACAGAGCCTAGAAATTGTCCTAAATAGATGTTAATGATGTCTTTTTCTGCTTTTTCTTTTTGGCAAAAAAATAACATTAGGATAATAAGTAAGTCTACGGCTGTCCCAGAATACAGGATTATTGAAGTAACAACATTTTTGAATCATAAAACACCTCATTCAAATATTTTTTTGAATGTATTTTAACATTAAACTTTGTAGATGTCAACATCAGCTCCATCAAAAATATAGATAAGAAGGTAGTGTACCAAACATTAAAAAGCCCTGCCATCGAAATGATAGCAGGGCTTAATTTCAATATCTAAATGATATATTTATCTAAAAAAGGTAGAGATTGAACTGAAATGTATTGAAATTGGAAAAAAGAAAAAAACGCTTGAAATCAGCGTTTTTCTTCTGTATTGATTCGTATTGAATGCTTACTTCACTTCTGTAAACACAACGTGTTTGCGAAGTTTTGGTGAGTATTTCTTCAATTGAAGACGGTCTGGAGTGTTACGTTTGTTTTTAGAAGTAAGGTACAAGCGTTCACCAGATTCTTTGTGTTCAAGTGTAATATTTACGCGCATGGTATCTCCCTTCTATTATTCAGCTGATGCAGCTTTAGCGATCTTTACGTCCTTTGTAGTATCCTTTAAGTGATACACGGTGAGAACGTGAGTAATCTCCAGTAGTTTCGTCAAAGTTTACAGATGGAGCTGTTACTTTGTAGTGTGTACGACGTTTGTTTTTCTTCGCTTTTGAAGTGCGACGTGCAGGTACTGCCATTTTGATTTCTCCTTTTTAAGATATAAATTCAGTTAGGTTTGATTTTCATCAACTTTAATAGTATATCAAAACTTTTTTTGTAAAGTAAAGTTACTTGACAAAAAAAGATTAAAAAATTTTCCCATCCAAGGTTCTGGATAGGAAAATAGATTAAATATCAATCTCGAAGGGTTCATCAATGGTTTCTGAGACGTATTTCCCGTCTTTCTTCCGTTGCTTGACACATTCTGTAAGGAGATATTCAATCTGCCCGTTGACTGATCGAAAGTCATCTTCTGCCCATGATGCGAGTGCAGCATATAACTTTGTCGAAAGTCGAAGGGGAATCTGCTTCTTTTTAGCTTCTGCCATTTTTAATAAAGGCTTCCTGTATTGACAATTGGTTGTGCATCATGATTGCCACAGAGAACGACTAGGAGATTTGAAACCATAGCAGCTTTACGCTCTTCATCTAGTTCAACCAACTCTCCTTCATTGAGACGTTCTAGTGCCATTTCAACCATTCCTACAGCGCCGTCTACAATCATCTTACGTGCATCAATAATGGCTGATGCTTGTTGACGTTGAAGCATGACAGCTGCAATTTCCGGTGCATAAGCTAGGTAAGTAATACGGGCCTCAAGGATCTCCAAGCCAGCATCCTCAACACGACTTTGGATTTCTTCACGAATACGTTTAGCTACAATTTCACTAGAACCACGGAGACTGCCTTCATCGGCTTGCCCATCACCCGTAGTATCCACATTAGGAGATACATCGTAAGGATAGATGCGGACAATATTACGAAGGGCGCTATCACACTGCAATGAGAGATATTCTTTATAATTATCAACGTTGAAGACTGCTTTGGCTGTATCGACAACTCTCCAAGTTACCGCAATTCCAATTTCAACAGGGTTACCTAAGCAATCGTTAATCTTTTGACGAGAATTACTCAAAGTCATAACTTTGAGAGAAATCTGTTTCTTGCCAATTTCAATGTTTACATCATTGCCATTTGATGATTTCATTCCTGAAAAAGGTGATTTTGTGCTAACATCACCACTTTGTCCAAGTCGAGTGTGGTTTGCAGGGTTGACTGCTATACTGAAGGGATTGACAAAGTAAAAACCAGGTTCTTTGATGGTACCTGTATAGTTACCAAAGAGGGTCAAAACCAGAGCTTCCTGAGGTTTGACAACTTTTAAACCAGCATGAGCTAGAACTGAAATTAAGATTAATAAAAGACCGATAATAATTCCAAAAATGTTTTCTGAACCAGCACCGATTACAAATATAAAAGATACCAAGTACGAGTGCCAACTCGATAAGTATCAACGCTACTACACCATTTGGTTTTGAATTGATTAGTTTTTCAGTCATCAGAATGACCTCCTGTATTTGATATCTAAATGATATCACTTTAATTTTAAATGTCAACAAAAAAATATGCAATATTTTTTAAGAAGATTTCAATGGTTTGAATTTTCTGAAAATTCAAGAATTTTCTTCTGTTATTCATGCGAAAAATGTGCTATAATGGTAAAAACTGAAATGGGAGGGACTTGAATGACAGAATTAGATAAACGTCACCGCAGTAGCATTTATGACAGCATGGTTAAATCACCAAACCGTGCCATGCTTCGTGCGACTGGTATGACAGATAAGGACTTTGAAACACCGATTGTGGGGGTCATTTCGACTTGGGCAGAAAACACACCATGTAATATCCACTTGCATGACTTTGGTAAGCTTGCAAAAGAAGGTGTCAAATCTGCTGGTGCTTGGCCTGTTCAATTTGGAACCATTACGGTAGCAGATGGGATTGCCATGGGAACGCCTGGTATGCGCTTCTCTTTGACATCTCGTGATATCATTGCGGACTCTATCGAAGCTGCTATGGGTGGTCATAACGTGGATGCCTTTGTAGCTATCGGGGGCTGTGACAAGAACATGCCTGGTTCTATGATTGCCATTGCCAATATGGATATCCCAGCTATTTTTGCCTACGGTGGTACTATCGCCCCTGGAAAACTAGATGGTAAAGACATCGATTTGGTTTCTGTATTTGAAGGAATCGGTAAATGGAACCACGGTGATATGACGGCTGAAGACGTCAAGCGTCTCGAATGTAATGCCTGCCCTGGCCCTGGTGGTTGTGGTGGTATGTATACTGCCAACACCATGGCTACTGCTATCGAAGTTTTGGGGATGAGTTTGCCAGGTTCTTCTTCTCACCCAGCAGAATCTGCTGATAAGAAAGAAGACATTGAAGCAGCTGGACGTGCCGTTGTTAAGATGCTGGAGCTCGGTCTCAAACCGTCTGATATCTTGACTCGTGAAGCCTTTGAAGATGCCATTACAGTGACAATGGCTCTAGGTGGTTCTACAAATGCCACTCTTCACTTGCTCGCCATTGCCCACGCAGCTAATGTTGACTTGTCACTTGAAGACTTCAATACCATCCAAGAACGTGTACCACACTTGGCTGACTTGAAACCTTCTGGTCAGTATGTCTTCCAAGACCTCTACGAAGTTGGTGGTGTGCCTGCAGTTATGAAGTACTTGTTGGCAAATGGATTCCTTCACGGAGACCGTATCACATGTACTGGTAAAACTGTCGCTGAAAACTTAGTTGACTTTGCAGACCTCACACCAGGTCAAAAAATTATCATGCCACTTGAAAATCCTAAACGTGCGGACGGTCCGCTTATCATCTTGAACGGTAATCTTGCTCCTGACGGTGCAGTTGCCAAGGTGTCAGGTGTTAAGGTTCGTCGTCACGTTGGTCCAGCCAAGGTCTTTGACTCAGAAGAAGATGCTATCCAGGCTGTCTTGTCAGATGAAATCGTTGATGGCGATGTTGTCGTTGTTCGTTTCGTTGGACCTAAGGGTGGTCCTGGTATGCCTGAGATGCTATCACTTTCATCAATGATCGTTGGTAAAGGTCAAGGAGACAAGGTTGCCCTCTTGACAGACGGACGCTTCTCTGGTGGAACTTATGGATTGGTTGTTGGACATATCGCTCCTGAAGCTCAGGATGGTGGACCAATTGCCTATCTCCGTACAGGCGATATCGTCACTGTCGACCAAGATACAAAAGAAATTTCCATGGCCGTTTCCGATGAAGAACTTGAAAAACGCAAGGCAGAAACAACCTTGCCACCACTCTATAGCCGTGGTGTCCTCGGTAAGTATGCCCATACCGTATCTTCTGCATCACGTGGTGCCGTTACAGACTTCTGGAATATGGAACAATCTGGTAAAAAATAACTAGAAAAATAAGCAGTCGCTAAATGACTGCTTTTTCTAATCCTTTGTCTTATCTCGTGAAATGTGATAAAGATCATTGCTCTAACTATGATTATGAAAGGAGAAACAATGTTTTCACAAAAATACAGGAATTATGCTCTACGTAGATGATGTAGCAGCTGAGAGAGACTTTTGGTCTGCTATCGGTTTTGAAAGTTTTTGAAATCAATCTGAAATCATGAGGTTTTGAAACTTTTGAGATGAGACCTCACGGACAGTCACTGACTTTCACTGTCTATGCTAAGGATTTTATTCGTCAAGTATCACCAGAGGTAGTCGATATGAAACCCAGCCTACTCTTTGAGTCAGCAGACCTTCACGGTCTTCATAAACGCCTAGCTGCAGTGACTGATACCACTAGTTCGATCAATACTCAACCTTTCCCTCACTTTAACTTTTGCAAATCCAAGTGGACACTATTTTCGCAGTTAGAGGAATCTAATAACAAAACGGCTCTCTGTTTATTAGCAGAGAGCTCTTGTTTTTTAGCGCGGTGGTAGTCCAAGTGCTATACGTCCATAGCGACTGATGCGTGTAATCTTCCAGGCAGGTGACCAGGTAACTTCAACCCTGACATCCTCAATCCCTTCAATCTGTTTTAGACCTGCCACGATTTCGATGGGTAAACTTTCTGCACAGTCACAGGCAGTATCGGTGAAGGTCATGACAATTGTACAAAGACCAGCCTCGTCCAAATGAATCTCGTAAATCAAGCCAAGATTATAGACATCTAGTTCCACATCTGTATCGTAAACTTTTTCTAGCTTTTCAATGATTTGTTCTCCTAATGCTAGAGCACGATCATTGATTTTGATATCTTCTCTCATTGCATTCCCTCCATTTGTAAACTGCACCTATTTTCTCATAATTCTGACAATTTGGCAAGTTTTTCCCCATAAAGACTGGATTCGCCATAAAAACTACAGAACTAGAAATTAGTCATAGTTTGACCAAACTGCCCAAAGACCTAACAAGCTAGAGAGAGAATATTGGCATAGGTTCGAGAGATAAACTTAGAGAATAATTGAGCTTCTAAGAAATACTTTCTAAAAACAAAAAGTAGAGAACGGTCATCTCTACTTTTTAAATATTATTTTGACTTCACAGGCTTATCTGCCAAGGCCTTGATAGCTGATGCTATCGTTTCTGCGTAGAGCTTAGCTCCCTCTTCTAGTTTAGTATTATCACTTCCAAAATGAACCTGGTCCGTTCCTTTCCAAATGTCTGGATGATCTTTAGATACCTGATTCCAGTCTGCAACCTCAATGTAAGGATACTCTGAGCTACTTCACGCACATAGCTAGCATACTGTTCTACATAAGGCTGAGTTGCTTGAGTTGTGTCACCCTCATAAGGTGTCATAAGTACAAGCTGATGCCCCTTAGGTAGATTTCGTTATCAAAGAATCGATATCAGCCTTATAATCCTCAGGGTTATTCACTCCAGTAGCAATAACCACTATTTTAGGGAGGACTTTATTCTGACTGTGGTTGAGCATAATAGCATTGGCTTGCTTGGTATTTCTGCTGACTTGACCATCTGTCTGAGCATCTGGTAGAACCTCTTTTAGTCCAGGTGTTGCACGCAAGGTTACAGAATCTCCGATGATGGATACACCATCAGCAATATTGTAGCGACTTGCTTCTGCTTGATCCGCCATGGTTTTTGTACGGGTGATATTGGTTTGAGCTTGATTGAGACCATTTACCATCAAATCCGTTTCAAAAGCACCTACTTGGGGAGCAATAAGCATCACAATCAGTGTCAGTAAGCTAAGAAACCAACGCTACCCGCAAAAGATTGGTTGAATATGCGGAATTTCTTTTACCTTTTGCAATAAGCTACTGTTCTTCCCTGCAATGAAAGGTTCAATCACATAGAAAGAAAGGCTTGCAAAGAGATAAGAGAAGATAGTGGTGAGAATCACTGCTGGTAGATTGCTCATCAACTGAGAGAAAATGATATAAAATCGGCCAGTGGAAAAGATAAACGGCATAGCTGGTGTCAGCTAAGAAGCTAATTACCTTTGGCTCTTCAATCGTCGGAGTTTTCTCATGCAAAAGTCGTGCTGCAACGATCATCAGAAGAGCAGCTATACTTGCCAACAAGAAGCCAAGCAAGTAGGCAAAAAGATAATTGAATTTCACGAAGAAGGTCAATAAGAGCAAAACTCGAGACCAGCTGAAAAAGACTAATAAGGTCTGTTTCAAAGTCCAAGGTTTTGATTCAAACGTTTGAGAAGAGGTGTCGTATGACGGACTCCTATCAAGGTAGCTAGGACACTACCTAGCAAGAACGGATAAACATGAGTTAGACTTGAAAAGTAAAGCGTTGAGTAGGAAGAAACAATAAAGCTACCAATAAACATTGAAAGGAAGCTAACAACAAAGGTAGCTGAAGATAGTAGAAAGACCATTCCCCGTAGTTGCCCACCTGTTTTGGCTTGCTTAGACATGAGCCAAACTGCCAAGCCCCACAAGACATAGTAATGAACTTCAACCGCTAAACTCCAGTTGTGAACAAAGAGATGAGGAATGAACTGAGATTCATAACTTCCCCCTGTTAACATTTCATAGAAGTTGGTCATAAAACCAAGGACACCAGCAATCTGACCACCAATTCCAGCTATATAATCCTGACGAACCAAGAAAGTAAAGGGCATAACGACAAGGATCATCAAGACGACTGGTGGAAAAATCCGATAGAAACGTCTTCTGAAAAATCCTAGGATATCAATCTTTCCTTTTTTTGTCCAAATTCTTCTAACAGGAGTGACGTAATTAGGAAACCTGAGAAGGTGAAAAAGACGTCAACCCCGAAGAAACCTCCTGGAAAAAAACCGTCTGAAAGAAATGGTACAAAGAGTACCAAGAGTAAGCCTGTAATCCTGATCAAGGAAAAACCATTTAATACGCATACGAGTTTATTCTCCGTTCATTAGAGTAGTAAAAACCATCTAATGTTCATTCCATATTACCTTTATTTTATCAAAAAAAGAAGAAAAATCCTAAGAGAAAACTTAGGATTTGAGCTTTAGATTGATAATCTTAGAAATTACGACCTGATTTATTGTAGCCATATTTTTCAACAAAATGCTCACGGAATTCCAAGAGATTGTCATCCATAATAGCCTGGCGAACCTGCTTCATAAGATTGAGCAAGAAGTAGAGATTATGGTAACTGGTCAAGCGGATACCAAAGGTTTCATCAGCCTTGAGCAAGTGACGAAGGTAGGCACGGGTGTAGTTCTTACATGTGTAGCAATCGCATTCAGGATCAAGTGGTGTAAAGTCCTCCGCAAACTGGGCATTCTTGACAACCAAACGTCCTTGGCTGGTCATACAAGTTCCGTTACGAGCGATACGAGTCGGCAAGACACAGTCAAACATATCCACACCACGAATCACTCCATCAATCAAGCTATCTGGTGCCCCTACTCCCATCAAGTAACGAGGTTTATTCTCAGGAAGGAGTTGAGTGGTGAAGTCCAAAACTGCGTTCATCTCTTCATGAGTTTCTCCAACTGCCAACCCTCCGATAGAGTATCCTGGGAAGTCCATGCTGACAAGGTCATGAGCTGACTGACGACGAAGATCTTCAAAGCCTGCACCTTGTACAATCCCAAACAAACCTTGGTCATGGGGACGACGATGAGCTTTTAATCCACGCTCAGCCCAACGGCTAGTACGTTCGATTGACTTCTTCACATAATCATAAGGCTGATAAAATTGAGGACATTCGTCAAAGGACATCATGATGTCTGAACCTAGATTATTTTGGATAGAGATGGCTTTTTCAGGTGAAAGGAACATCTTGGAACCATTGAGGTGATTCTTAAACGTTACTCCTTCTTCTGTGATATTACGGCTATCCGCTAGGGAATAGACTTGGAAACCACCACTATCTGTCAAGATAGGCTGATCCCAGTTCATGAACTTATGAAGCCCACCTGCTCGAGCAATCAACTCATCTCCAGGACGTAGCCACAAGTGATAGGTGTTAGAGAGGATAATCCCTGACCCCATCTCTTTCAATTCTTCTGGCGATTGGGTTTTAACCGTTGCTTGAGTCCCAACCGGCATAAACATAGGAGTTGGGAAAGTTCCATGTGGCGTGATAATCTCACCCAGACGAGCTCCCGTGTGTTTTTCTTTCTTAATCAAACGATATTTGATTGGTGAATCTGACATTTTTTACCTCCGAAGCTGGGAAAGACAGTCCCAGTTCTTACTTTGTGCCCAAGGGCATACTGTATGATTCTATCAAAAAAAACAGGAACTGTCACGAACTATGGTATAATGAAAGAATGAAATACCCAAAAATTGATTTAAAAGAAGTTCGTCAACAAGCTAAACAGTTTCAAGCTGAACATCCACGTCTATTGCTTGTCTTTTTATTGCCAAGCATTTTCCTGATTCTATCCAGCTTTATAAGCCCATTATCCCTACTTGATGAGGGGATTCTTGAGCAATCCTTCTTTACTTTTTTGATGAGCTTGATCCAGTCTTCACTCTTTCCTCTAGCAGTCGGATTTACAAGTTCTATTATCCTAGCTGGTGCTCTGTTTACAACCATTAATCTTTACAGAATTTCCGAGATAGAGCTTTCCTTTAAAGATAGTCTGTCCTTACTTGACAATCGCTTCTTCACCCAGACCTTTCTGACTCTCTTGCTCAAGCGTTTCTATCTCTTTTTGTGGAGCATCCCTAATCTTTTTGGTGTCTACTTGCTCTTTTATAGCAGTGCCATGGCTCGTAAATTTGTAGAACTTCATCCCGAATTTCCAGCCGTAGACGTCACCAATTCAGATATCGAACATTTTCTGCTCACTTTTGCACTCTACTTCTTTGGCAGCGTCTTTCTGATGATTTTGGGAACCATTGCCTATCTGCCACAATACTACGCTTATTCCCAAGTAGAGCTGCTCCTTTGCGATACCCTTGCAATTGGAATTGCCAAGCCAAGTCGCGTACTCAAACCAGTCGCTTCCTTATGAAAGGCTATAAGTTCCAACGCTTCGTACTTGATTTACAGCTACTTCCTTGGTATCTCCTTATCTGGATCAGCTTTGGAATTGCGAGCATCCCTACTTTCCCTTATATCTATAGTAGTCAATTCTTCTTTTATCAAAGATTACTCGAAATCAAGCGGAGAAAAGTTTGATGTGAATGATTAAAACCAGCACCTTCATAGAAAGTGCTGGTTGTTTTTATTTCAAGAAAAAGGATACTCAAGAGTGCTAAGATTGCTGGACCACCTTGCTTGAGAATGATTTTTTTATCTGCTGTTAAGGCACCATAAGTCGCTGCTCCTATGACAAATAAAAACAAAGATTGTTACGATTTCTAAGCTATGTGAGAAATAAATTCCGTAAATAAGAAATACCCCAATCAAGGCATTATAAATTCCTTGGTTTTTTTGAAAAAGTGAGGTTACAGATGGTCGAGTCAACTCTTCCATTTCCATATTAAAGACTCGACTGGTGGCGTCTGATTGGGTTGCCATACTCTCCAAATAAAAGATATAAAAATGTTCGAGGGCAACAATAGTTGCTAAAATAGTAGTAATGATTGACATCGTTTTCTCCTTAAAATTCTATTTTTTCTAATCCTGATACTAGTTTTGTCAACAAAGCTGTCAGGTCTTGCTGCTCAGTAGAGGATAAGATGTTCTCCATCTGCTCCTTCACTCTCAAGTGATGTCCAGGTGGACTAACCAAGAGTTGATTCTTGGCTTCTTGGGTTAATTCAACTAAAGACTTCTCGCTGATTGATTGGATTCCGATTGCGACTGACATAGCCCTCTGACTCCAGTATCTTAAAATGACGGGTCAAGGCTGCCTGGTCAATCTGTAACTTCTCCTGAACGGCAATCTGGTTACAGGGTGACTGTTGCAGTAAAAACTGCAGGATTTGATAGCGGGTCAAACTAATTCCCAATTGTTTCTCAAAAAGTTGAGTGATGGTCTGATCTGTTAAATGGAGCTGGTACAGTAATTCATGCATTTTTAGTATTTTCTCCTTTCTTTTATATTTGATTTATCAATAGTTGACTTGTCAAGTATAATATAGAAAGATTAAAAACGCAACTATTTTGCTCACTCCGAAAAATAGCCTCTTGGTTTCAATCCCAAAAGGCTATTACTTCTATATTCTAAATAAAGCCAAGCTATTAGCCTACCAAGTCTACTCCAGTAATTTTTCCTTCTTGATTAATCACAACTTCGATGGCATGGCCTGCAAAAATTTCCTCGCTATCATCATAGTAGAGAGTCAATTCCCTATCTTCGTTGATTGATAGTTCACTCAAGGAAAGTGAGTTGGTAAAATACTCTTCTGTTAACTCCACATCATTTTCATCTGAATCAATCCAGTCTTGAGCTGTTTCCCACAGTTCTTTGATGATATAGTTTTTAATCTGAGCATCATGGACTTGGAAAGATCCCATAAATTTCTTTAAATCATCGAAAGAACTTGGAGGAAGACTTTCATCTGCACCCGCATCAAACATAGCATGAATCTTAACGCCCTCATGAGTGATGAAGCCTTCAAACCAAGAATAAGCTCTATTTAGGGTGAACTCGCCAAGAGCGTCTTGAATGATAACAGGTTTCTGGTAAGTTTCAATCAAGGTCTCTAACCTAGAGTCCGTGGATTGGTCATCTAGGTATTCCAGCAAGCGGTAGCAGTTGTTAGCCACTTCTGACATATAAGGCTCTAGCTCCATGAAGGGGCGTTTTTGACATTTAATACGATGAATTTTGTAGGGTTCAAAACTAAAGCCCCAATGCTTTTCTTCAAATTCTTCTGGAGTCAAGAGCCATTCCAAACGTCCTTCAAGTTCAGAGAAGTCCTGAGTTGCGACATTGACACTAGCTTTAAAATGAACGGACGGCATTAGACACCCATCTTTTAAAGAAGCAGCTCCATTTACATTTTGGAGGGTAAAAATCAAGAGTTCAACAATTTCTCCAGTAAATTCCTGTTCAAAATCATCTCTTGTTTTCTCAAATGGAGTTTTTAATCGGTTTGTCATCCTTATCATCCTTTCTTTCTATGCTTAAAATCGTTAGTTCAATTTTGTATTCGCTTACATTCTAACATGTTTTAGATTTTTATTTCACTTATCAATACTATTTTTACACAAAAAGAAGCTACACTTTTAAATGTCTAACTTCTTATTATTCTTAATTCATAGATACGTGAACGTGGTCATAGTGGTTTTCTGTGATACTACCACGGTCTGGCATTGGATTCCAAGTGTAGGCTGGTCCGTATTTGCTATCGTATGGTGCATAGAAACGTTGTTTCCAGATGATGTAGCTGATGCCACGGCTAGCCATATTTTGGATAGCATAATCTGCAATTTGGTCTCCAAGAGCTGAGCTTACTGGAACCATAAAGTCAATGGCAAGGCCTTTTCCGTGGTCTCCACTATCTCCAGGACGGTAACCACTAAATGATGTGATACCAAACAAGTTTGCAATTTCTTCTTTAAAGGCAGCCGTTTGTGGTTGTAGACCTGCATTTTCTGATTTTGAAGCTGCAATACTTGCATAATCAGGTGCTGCTGGTGCTGCATAAGTCGCTGATGAACCTTGGCTTGCTTCAGCTTGGTAAGTTGATGGTGTTGATTGAGTCTCTGCTACAGTTTCTGTAACAGGGGCTTCTGTTGTAGTGGTTTCTTCCACTACAGGTGTTTCTGCTACCGGCTCTTCTACTGGTGCTGAAACTTCTGCAACGGCTCCTGTTGTTGTTTCTGCTGCAGATTCTTCCGTTGGTGTTAACTCAGTAGTGCTTCTGCTACTGTAGTCTTCTACTGCTACTAGCTTCTGTCACGGCTTCTGCTTGTGGTGCTACTGCCTCAACTTGAGCCTCTGTTTCTTCAACTGGTTGAGTTAAATCTTCAACCTGTACAGTTTGGTCATCTACAGTGACTTGGTTGCTTGTCAAATCTGCTCTTGCAGTTGTTCCTTCGCCACCTTGGACTGCGTCAGGGGCTTGAATTTCAACCTCTGTCACTTCTTCCTCATCATTAACAGTTGTAGTAAGGACTGTCTCAGGGAAAGATCAGATCAATATTGCTGATCTTGTTCAAGTTAGCAAGAACGGTCACATCCACTCCCAAAGCTTCGGCAATGGTACTTAGAGTATCTCCATACTGAATCGTATAGCTTGTTTTATTCTCATTCTTAGTAACATCGTTTTGAATTTGCTCAACACTGCGCGCTGTCCATACTAGTTCTTCTGCTTGAGTTGCCAATACAGGGGCAAAGGACAAGGCTACTGTTGATGCTAAAAATAATTCTTTTCTTCATACTATCAAACTCCTTTTCAAATGTAGTACCTGTCTATCATAACACAAAGAAAATAGAAAAAAAGCCCTTTTGGGGCTATTTAACAGAACTGTACATTCGTTGTAACAAATTACATTACTTGAAATAGTTTGTTAGTTTCTTGTCATCAGGCTGACACATTCTTCTTGAAAGAAAAGTTCTAGAAAGAAAGTGAGCTAATATCTTCTAAATGCTCTATCTGTTGATTACAAGTTGCAGGTGAGGCAAGAAAATTGATACTCTGAATCCCACTATTTTGAGCAAATTCGATATCCAAAGTCCGATCGCCGATATAATAAGTCTGCTGAGGATTTAATCCATACTTATCTAGAAAGATAAATCGCAGCTTCTGGACTAGGCTTCCGAGAAAAAGCCACTTTGATTGGTTAAAATTTCTGTGAAATAGTGGGCCAAACCCAAATTCTCCAAAATTGTAAAAGCATTGTCCCCTTTATGGGTATAAACAAACTGCTCAATCCCTCGCTGGTCTGCCCAAGCTAAGATTTCACGCGCCCCCGGCATCAGAACAACTTGAGCATTCTTCTCAGCCAAGCTCTGAGCACGAACCTGATTGAGCATATCTGCATCCAAGCCTCTTTCTTCTCCCACCTTTTCCAACAGATCTTGAACGGAAGTTTGTAGAATAAAGGCACGAACCTCAGCCTTATCATAAGGAATGTCAAACTGGGCAAAAGTCTCTTCGATTCCTGCTAAGATAGCCTCATAAGAGTCCAACAAGGTCCCATCTAAATCCCAGATAAATCCAATTTTTTTCATATGTCATCCTTTCAAAGAGATATATTGCTTATAACGATAGTGCAGGAAGAACCAGCGAAAACCATTATCCAAAAGCGTTCCTGCCCAAATACCAGGCAAGCCCCATCCAAGAACAATTCCCATCAGATACCCTGTTCCGATACGGATACACCACATTCCGATACTTGTCGCATAAAAGGGGAGGCGTGCATTTCCCAAACCCCTGCCAGACAGCTGTATAAATGACTGTTCCCGTCGTCATAGGAGTTCCTAGTAGAGAGAACAGCGTCACCATAACACTGGCTTCAATAGCCACAGGATTGCTGGTATAGAGGTGACTTAGGGGCGTTCCGAGAGCATAGATACTAAGTGTTAAGGGCAACATAAGAAAGAGGGATAGCCAAAAAGTTTGCTTACTTAAGTTGTCTACCCTTGCCCAATCATCTTCTCCAACTGCTCGAGCTACCTGCATGACTGTTGCTGTAGCAACACCAAAGGCTGGCATATAGTTAAACTGAGTCAAGACTTCACCGATAGCATTTCCTGCGACTGCCTCAGTTCCGAAAGAAACAACCAAGGCAATAATGACCACATCTCCAGCTCGCATCATGAGACGTTCTCCCGCTGCAGGTAAAGCCAAAGTCAGTAAGTCTTTGTCCAGTCCAAAGCTTGGTCTCGTATATGGAAGTTTTAATTGTGACCATAAAATCACAACCCCAACCAAACGAGATAGGATGGTTCCCCAGGCTACACCAGCTATGCCCATATCAAGGATGAAAATAGCTAGACTTGAAAAGAGAATATTCAAGGCATTGGATAAAAGACTCACATAAAGGGGAAGACGCGGATTGTGGGTGGCACGAATCAAGGCACCCAGACTAGTCATCAAGCCCAAGAGAACAATTGTCCCACCGACCAAAGCTAGGTATAGTCCTCCACTCTCAGCTACAGACGCTTCTGTCCCCAAAAGACCAATCATCTCTCGACCGGCAAAGATGGACAAGAACCCTAAAATCAAGCTCAAAAGCAAGGTTATCTTGAGCGCTTCTGTCACATGGTAGGCTAGTCTAGACTGGTCCTTCTGCCCCAAACTTTTTGAAATGACGCTGGAAATAGCTGCTCCCAAAGCAATAAAAATAGCCTGGTAAATGGTGATAATATTGCCCGCTACAGATACACCCGAAATGGCGATTAACCCAGATGGGCCACCAGATAGCTATCCACCATTCCCATGAGCATCTGCAAGAAATTTTCACCCATGGCTGGCAGGGCTATGTTGAGAATGTCTTTATTTTTCTTAAACAATCCTTCCTCCTGATGAAAAGAAACTCAGTTAGTTTCCCAACCGAGTTTACTTCCTCTGTTTTAAAGTCCTAGATAAGATTCTACTGCAGTCTGCATCTCTGCTGCTGCAACAGTTGTCTTGTGACGAACTGGAGCTGTTTCAAGGCCATCAACTGCTGGTGGCACTGCTACTCCTGAAATTTCATGTAATTGAGCCAAAGGCTTCAAAGTCGCTCAAGACCTGATTGTCCCATGTTACAGCTTCTACTGCAACGACTGGGAATTTGTAAGGACTAGCTGTTGAAGCAATCACCGTCTTAGTCACATCGCCTGTTGCTGCTTGGTATTTTTTATAAACTGCTGAAGCAACTGCTGTATGAGGATCCTCAATATAAGAATCTGACTCGTAGACACGCTTGATTTCTGCTGCTGTTTCTGCTTCTGTCGCATACTCTGCTGCAAAGAGGTCCAAGATCTCTGTATCAAAATCTGTCAATTCATACTGACCTTGAGTGTTCAAAGCATCCATGAGTTCAGCTGTCTTAACCGCATCATTACCCAAAAGGTGGAAAATCAAGCGCTCCAAGTTTGAAGATACCAAGATATCCATAGACGGACTAGTGGTTACCTTAAACTCACGCTTCTTGTCATAGACACGAGTTTTGAAGAAGTCTGTCAAAACATTGTTGTCATTTGAAGCACAGATCAGTTTCCCAACTGGTAGACCGATTTGCTTAGCGTAAAAGGCAGCCAAGATATTTCCAAAGTTTCCTGTCGGTACAGTAAAGTTAACCTTGTCACCAGCCTTAATCTCACCAGTTTTAACAAGCTGAGCGTAAGCATAAACATAGTAGACAATCTGTGGCACCAAACGGCCAATATTCATAGAGTTTGCTGATGAGAACTGGAGCTTGTTAGCTGCTAATTTTTCACGAAGAGCCACATCGTTGAACATATGCTTGACGTTGGTTTGGGCATCGTCAAAGTTTCCATCAATAGCGATAACATGGGTATTTTCGCCCGTTTGAGTGGTCATTTGTAACTCTTGCACCTTGCTGACACCGTCTTTTGGATAAAAGACGATGATTTCAGTTCCAGGAACATCCGCAAATCCTGCCATGGCAGCTTTACCAGTGTCTCCAGACGTCGCTGTCAAGATGACAATCTTGTTTTCCAAACCATGTTTCTTGGCAGCTGTTGTCATAAAGTATGGCAAGATAGACAAGGCCATATCCTTTGAAAGGCAATGGTTGAACCATGGAAAGAGTTCCAAGTTGTATTGGCCATCTAGTTTCACAAGAGGAGCAATGGCTGGCGTATCAAACTTGCTGTCATAGGCGTTGGTGATACAGTAGTCCAACTCATCTGCTGTAAAGTCATCCAAGAAAGCTGACAAGACAAGCTTAGCTACTTCTTGGTAAGAAGCGTCCTTTTAATGTTTCAAAATCCAAATCAACCTTTGGATAGCTAACTGGAGTAAACAAAGCCTCCATCTGTTGCCAAACCTTGCAAAATCAGCTTGGCTGGCTGTTACGGTATTTTTTTCGCATCACGCGTTGATTGATAAACTAATGTCATAAATCTCTATCCTTTATCTATAGTCTCATCCATTATAACATGATTTTTTTCAGAAAAATTCTTCCTTTATAAGAAAAATTATAGAGTCAATTTTTTTCTTTCAAAAGGCTCTAAATAGCTCATTTCCTGCTGACCCTCTCATCTCAAGACCTTGCTCTGCTATAGCTAGCAAGTCTTTGGAGAATTGAACAATTCCAGCTGTCTCCTCATCTGAAAGCTGTTTCTGAGAAAACTGGCGTCTCAAAGATTTGTAGTCACGACCAAATCTCTCAAAGAAAGGTGCTGTTTCTAGGTAAGCTTCAAGCTTGTCTAGATTTACCAACAAACCTAGATGAAAGGCTGCTGAAGCAAAGGTTCGGTCTAGGGGTTGCGTACAAACACTACGGAATTCAACCGTCCCTCGAGTTGTTAGGTCTTGATATTGGTAACTACGGTGCGTTTGAAAATCCTTCTCTTGAGGAACAAGCAGAGTTTCTTTTCCATTTAGAGTATAGGCAGAAACTTCCTCAGTAGCTAGGTAATCTCTAGCCCGAATCGGAGAAAAATAGTAAGTTTCCCCATCTCGTTCTGCTGTAAAAATCGCAGAGTGGTCGAGATAATCAAAGAAATCATCCTCATCTTTGAAGAGTCTGGCATTGACACCAACATTCTCTGGATAAATTCCATGCATGGAAGCTTCCCAAAAAATATCCCGTGAAATCTTAGTATCCCATTCTGCTCCCGAAAACTCAGAATTGGCAAATAAGTAAGCTTTTGCTGCTTCAATCTGAGTGAAAGCATTGATGACACGTAGGTAGTTAGCAGTCGATACATCCAACTGAACTTGACTCCCACAGATAAAAGGCTCCATATTGTGGAAAGTCATGCAAATCAGCTCTCTCTTGGCGACTTCCCATATGCAGGTAATCCATCAGCATCTGGTAGCGTGGATAAGCCACCGGTCGATTGTCATTCTGATCCCAGTTTGGATGAATCCCCCAGCCCTGAATAGCATGATCCTTTTCGCCTAGCTTTTCCTGAATGACCTTCATATAAGCTTGAAATCGTCCTTGGACCTCTTGGATTTTCTGGGCTCTGCCAAAGGCAAACTCCAAGGTCGTGTAGGAAACCTCAAACAGAATCCGATCCTGACTCTTTGGTTCTACAAGTTGAATCGGATTGCCGTCCTGGTCCTCCTTTTCAACTTCCAAGCTGAGAGCATCCACCAAAAAGCGCATCAAGTCCTTACTGACTTCAATATCTGTGGCTTGCCCATTTACATGTACGATAGGAAACTCCAACTCAATCCCAATATAGAGATCTGGATTTTCTTTTATATTTTTTAAATAACGGTTTTTCAATAACTGAATAGAAGGGGACATAGATACCTCTCACTCTAAATTCTCTTACTAGAAAGATCAATTGCTTTCTATATTATACCAAAAATCCCTCGAGAAGAAACTCAGAAAATTTGCTGAAAAACCTTAAAGAGGCGATCTAAAGTCAACTTTTCTAGTATTTATAGGTATTTACTCGTCAATGCATCAATCTTACTTGTTCAATTTTCACAGTCTTATCAACCGGTTAAGCGATTACATGGTTTTTTTACCTCAAAACTATTGTACTATAGTAAATATCGTGATATACTTCACATATAAGTAAATAAGAGGGCAGTTCAAATTCGACTTCACTTGAAAAACCTCTCAAGCCAAGCCCCTTTTTCCACTGCACCTCAACGACTAATCAAGGAGGATAGCTATGAAAGCTGTTGTTGTAAATCCAGAAGGCACTGGTGTTGCTATTGAAGAAAAAAAGTTCTCCGTCCACTCGAAAACTGGGGAAGCTCTTGTAGAAGTTGAGTACTGTGGTGTCTGCCACACTGACCTCCACGTTGCACATGGTGACTTTGGTAAAGTTCCAGGACGCGTTCTCGGTCACGAAGGTATCGGTATCGTCAAAAGAAGTCGCTCCTGATGTTAAAAAGCCTCAAAAGTTGGCGACCGTGTCAGCGTAGCTTGGTTCTTTGAAGGCTGTGGTATGTGTGAATACTGTACAACCGGACGAGAAACTCTTTGCCGTTCCGTAAAAAAATGCAGGCTACTCAGTTGACGGCGGTATGGCTGAACAATGTATCGTAACTGCAGATTATGCTGTTAAGGTTCCAGATGGTCTCGATCCAGCCCAAGCTTCTTCTATCACTTGTGCCGGTGTTACTACATACAAAGGCTATCAAAGAAGCAAAAAGTTGAACCAGGCCAATGGGTTTGTCCTCTATGGTGCTGGAGGCCTTGGTAACTTGGCTGTCAATACGCTAAAAAAAGTATTCAACGCTCACGTTATCGCAGTTGATATTAACAATGATAAACTTGCCCTAGCTAAAGAAGTTGGTGCAGATATCGTGATTAATGGTCTTGAAGTAGAAGACGTTCCAGGTCTTATCAAAGAAAAAACAAACGGTGGTGCTCACTCAGCTGTCGTAACAGCTGTATCAAAAAGTTGCCTTTCAACCAAGCAGTTGATTCTGTTCGTGCAGGCGGTCGTGTAGTAGCTGTCGGTCTCCCTTCTGAAATGATGGACCTTAGCATCGTCAAAACAGTTCTTGACGGTATCCAAGTCATCGGTTCCCTTGTTGGTACACGTAAAGACTTGGAAGAAGCCTTCAATTTGGTGCTGAAGGTCTCGTTGTTCCAGTCGTTCAAAAACGCCCTGTGGAAGATGCTATTGCTGTCTTTGATGAAATGGCAGCTGGAACCATCAAGGTCGTATGGTTCTAGACTTTACCCACTAAGATAAAAGATTAATCACAAAAATCGAGGAAGGGATAGAAAAATCCCACCTCGATTTTTTTTTAGCAATGAAAATTTTGACATAGCAACAATTGACTTAAAGTTCTTTTTAACGCTCATAGCACCATTAAAGAAAGACGTCATTTTTCTATCACATTCTTTCAGCATCCAATGGTTGAGTAGTAAAGGGGCTGGAACTAAGTTACCGAGATTTGCTCAGTCGACTTCTGCACCCTTTTTTTTATATTAAATTTTTTTACCATTTCTATAGACGATTTTATAAAAAAGTTGATATATCAATATTTTTAAAAAGATAGAACATTTGAGATTTTTTTCACTCTTTATTATAATTAGTTGCTTTTTTTCTGAAAACGATTTATACTTAAGGAGTCTTAAAGTTTTCTTAAACTACAAGTCAAACATTTTATAAGGAGGAATGACAATAATGAGTATCGGAATCATTATTGCGAGCCACGGTGAATTTGCCGCGGGTATTCATCAGTCAGGATCTATGATCTTTGGTGAACAGGAAAAGGTTCAAGTTGTAACCTTTATGCCAAACGAAGGTCCAGATGATTTATACGCCAAGTTCAACAATGCTGTGGCTGCATTTGACGCAGAAGATGAGGTTCTAGTCTTGGCTGACCTTTGGAGTGGATCTCCATTTAACCAAGCTAGCCGCGTAATGGGAGAAAATCCTGAGCGTAAATTTGCCATCATCACAGGACTTAATTTACCGATGTTGATCCAAGCTTACACAGAGCGCCTTATGGACGCTGCTGCTGGAGTGGATAAAGTCGCTGCAAACATCATTAAAGAGGCCAAAGATGGCATCAAGGCTCTTCCAGAAGAGCTAAATCCAGCTGAGGAAGTTGCAACTGCTGCAGCTGCTCCTGTAGCCCAAGCTGCTATTCCAGAAGGAACAGTTATCGGAGACGGTAAATTGAAAATCAACCTTGCACGTCTTGACACACGTCTCCTTCACGGGCAAGTCGCAACTGCTTGGACACCAGATTCAAAAGCTAACCGTATCATCGTTGCTTCAGATAACGTAGCTAACGACGACCTTCGTAAAGAATTGATCAAACAAGCGGCTCCTAACGGAGTGAAGGCTAACGTTGTACCAATCAAAAAATTGATTGAGGTTGCAAAAGACCCTCGTTTTGGTGAGACACACGCCCTTATCTTGTTTGAAACACCTCAAGATGCCCTTCGTGCTATCGAAGGCGGTGTGCCAATCAAGACTCTTAACGTTGGATCAATGGCTCACTCAACTGGTAAAACAATGGTCAACAACGTATTGTCAATGGACAAAGACGACGTTGCTACATTTGAAAAAATGCGTGACCTTGGTGTTGAATTTGACGTACGTAAAGTACCAAACGACACTAAAAAAGATTTGTTTGACTTGATTAGCAAAGCTAACGTTCAATAATTAACATTAAATAGAAAAGGAATAAAACCATGTCAGATATTTCATTCATTTCTGCTATCTTGGTTGTAGTTGTTGCCTTCTTCGCAGGTCTTGAAGGTATCCTCGACCAATTCCAATTCCATCAACCAATCGTTGCATGTACCCTCATCGGTCTTGTAACTGGTAACCTCGAAGCAGGGGTTATGCTTGGTGGATCACTTCAAATGATCGCCCTTGGTTGGGCTAACATCGGAGCTGCCGTAGCTCCTGACGCTGCTCTTGCTTCTGTTGCGCTGCAATCATCATGATTAAAGGGTGGTAACTTTACTACTGAAGGTATCGCAGTCGCAACTGCAACTGCAATCCCTCTTGCCGTAGCTGGACTTTTCTTGACTATGATCGTTCGTACAATCTCAGTTGGTTTGGTTCACACTGCAGATGCTGCTGCTAAAGAAGGAAACATTGCTGCTGTTGAACGCGCTCACTACTTTGCCCTTGCTCTTCAAGGTCTACGTATTGCTATCCCAGCTGCACTCTTGCTTGCAATGCCAACTGAAGCCGTTCAAGGCGTATTGGAACTTATGCCAGAATGGCTTAAAGGTGGTATGGCTGTCGGTGGTGCCATGGTCGTTGCCGTTGGTTACGCTTTGGTTATCAACATGATGGCTACTCGTGAAGTATGGCCATTCTTTGCTATCGGTTTTGCTCTTGCAGCAATCTCTCAATTGACTTTGATTGCCCTTGGTGTCATCGGTGTTGCCCTTGCCTTCATCTACCTCAACCTTTCAAAACAAGGTGGAAACGGTGGCGGAGGAGCTGCAACTTCTAACGATCCAATCGGTGATATCCTAGAAGACTACTAGAAAGGGGAACAATCATGGCTGAAAAAATTCAATTATCAAAATCAGATCGCCAAAAAGTTTGGTGGCGTTCACAATTCCTTCAAGGTTCTTGGAACTACGAACGTATGCAAAACTTGGGTTGGGCTTACTCTTTGATCCCAGCTATCAAGAAACTTTACACTAAGAAAGAAGACCAAGCTGCTGCTCTTGAGCGTCACCTTGAGTTCTTCAACACTCACCCATACGTAGCTGCTCCAATCATGGGGGTTACTCTTGCACTTGAAGAAGAACGCGCTAACGGTACTGAAATCGATGACGCTGCTATCCAAGGTGTTAAGATTGGTATGATGGGACCTCTTGCTGGTATCGGTGACCCAGTCTTCTGGTTTACAGTTCGTCCGATCCTTGGTGCCCTTGGTGCTTCACTTGCTGCAACTGGTAACATCGTTGGACCACTTCTCTTCTTCTTTGGATGGAATGCAATCCGTATGTCTTTCCTATGGTATACACAAGAGTTTGGTTACAAGGCTGGATCTGAAATCACTAAAGATATGTCAGGTGGTATCTTGAAAGACATCACTAAAGGAGCTTCTATCCTTGGTATGTTCATCCTTGCCGTTCTTGTACAACGTTGGGTATCCATCAACTTCACTATCAACCTTCCAGGTAAACAATTATCAGAAGGTGCCTACATCAACTTCCCAGAAGGTGCTGTTACAGGTGGAGAATTGAAGGGTATTCTTGGTCAAGCACTTAGTGGTATGAGCTTGGATAGCGTTCAACCACAAACGCTTCAAGGTCAGTTGAACTCATTGATTCCAGGATTAATGGGACTTCTCCTTACTTTCCTTTGCATGTGGTTGCTTAAGAAAAAGTATCTCCAATCACAATCATCCTTGCCCTCTTTGCAGTTGGTATCGCAGCTCGTTTCTTCGGTATCATGTAATCTCGGTGAGAATGTACAAACAAAAAAAGAATCAGGTTCATCACCTGATTCTTTTGGCTCTTTGTCAAATAGTGTTGATGAAGAACCTAATGAAAAAAGAATCCAACAAAAATTGGACTACCTGTCTCCGGTTGAATTCCGAAGACGGTAGCCCTAGGGTGTTTTTATTAAATTCTCACTTTTTGGGGTCAGTCCCTAAGCCTGATAGTAATTTTTTGTTCATACTATTCCCCTTTAGTCATTTACTACTTTAAGTTTCATTGCTTTAGCCACTTCTTCTGCCTTTGATCCCTTAGGTGTATGAATTTCTACATCTGGATTACAGTTTTTCACAAAAATAGAAGTATTCTGTAATTTCTGTTACACTTGCTGGAATTGTAATGGATTTAATTGATGATGTACCCCCAGAATACTAATGTTCCAATACTCTTTGTGCCTTCTGGGAAAGTTACTTCTTCAAGAGAACTACATCCATTGAAGATATCATCTTCTACTGTTTCTATTGACTTACCTAAGTAGACATACTTTAGAGCTTCATCAATCGCAAATGCAGTTTTTCCAAGATACCGTACTGTATCTGGTAAAACGATTGCCTCACAATGTTCAAGTTCGCAAGACCACGTTCTCCTATTGCGATAACAGGTTTACCCTTTAATTTCCTGATGTAGATATTGTTGCTAATATCAAATATTTCTATTTAATCTTCTCATAAATATACGCATGTTAATATATTAATATCTTTAAGTATTTATAACTATAGTTCCTTAATTTTTCCAGTAAAAAAACGAAAGGCACCACAAGTTATTTATGTATTTTCTTTAAACGATTCATGTACTTCTGTCGCAACTTCTCGCCCGCCTTTAATTGCGGTTGCGATAGATTGAGGACCTAAATATGCATCACCTGTTATTATTTATTTCTATTGTTTTCTGATGTTGACCGAAAGTCAAATTTTTACCTTTCATCTAGAACACTAAAGTATACTTTTGTTCAATTGCTGCAACGACAAGGTCACATGGAATAATATGTTCACTACCTGCCACTTCATGCGTTGATCTTCTTCCACTTTCATCTGATTCACCAAGTTCCATTGTAATAACCTTTACACCAGTTACTTTCCCACTCTCATCACGCAATACTTCTTTAATATTCTCTAAGAAATGGAATGTAACACCTTCATTGTGTGCATCTTTGATTTGTAGTGTAGCTTCTAGTATATTGTTCATATGGTCATCATTCTTTTTGTTTTTAGGTTTAGGCGCTTTTAATATAATGGATGTTGGCCTTTTTGTATACACTAAAATAGGGTTGGTGGAAAAATTTCCATCAACCCTAAAAAAATTATAGAACCACACAAAACCCTGACCAGAGATGGTCAGGGTTTTTGTATTTCAAAAATTATTCTGTAAATTCTATAGTTACTTTTTACTTCAGAATCCATTGAAGAAAAATATTGTTTTATAATAATTGATTGCAGATTCTTTAATTTCACTCTTAAATTTATCTAAATACTCTGCTTGTTTATCACTAGAAAGTTGGTTTGTGACCAATTTCCCAGTATCAACATCTTCTGTAGTCCCATAATAACTCTCCATGACTATCATATAAATCATAAGGATCATCTTTTGAAAGTTCAACACCAATTACTTCCAATTTTGGAACAATAACCTTATATTCTTTTTTTCGCTTATTTGTTCAACCTTTACACTACTTTTTAATTCCAAATTTAGCGTTTATAATTTAAAAATTACTAATGCTGCTTTTTTTAGAGAACAGCACATCAAACCCAAAAAAACTTGAGTTGTTTTTTTGTTTCAGAAATAATTTCATTAATTCCCGCATTCAAAAAAATACAACTTCATTCACTTTTTCAATACTTTCGATATTAATTGACGATTTGACTTCTGATTTATGTTCCTTAGGTAAGAAAAAAATAGCACTCAATAGCTATAATAGCTATTAATACCAGATTCAATAGAACACTAAACTTATTAAATTTCTTCTTTAATATAGACAACATAAAAAAACCTCACTTTAAATAATCTATCTAAATTTTACACATTCTAAAGAAAACAGTCAATATTTTTTTCGTACTATCTTCTAAAAATTAATTGTGCCTATTAAAAAAATGAAATTAGTTTGTTGCATTTGATTATATTTTTTTGAACACCAAATCCATTTAAAATTGAGTGCTATTTTGAGCACTAAAAAAAGGGCTCTTTGTCAAATAGTGTTGATGAAGAAATTTAGGAAGGGATTAAGCAACTAATTGTTGCTTAATTCCTTTTTGTTTTAGACCAAACATTTTTGTTATTAAAAATAATCCTATTTCTAAAAATGGTAATAGTTTCTAAAAGCCGTAGGCATTTCTTTTTAAAGCACTTTTTATTTTATTGTTTATTCCTTCAATAGGGCCATTTGTTCTAGTTGGATACTCACAAGTATTTTTGAATATATGGCAAGTAAGTCATAAGAGTCTTTAATACTCTTTTTAAACCAGGAGATAGGTCTAATTGCGTAGCTGCTTCAATCGTTTCCTTGAATTCTATATAATCTCTATCCTGTATACATTCACGAAGTGAATGTACAACCTCATAATCATTTTTTTAAGAGATGGATTTTTTTCTAAGATATAATCTACGATTCCTTTACTTGTTATGAAGCTTTCAAAAAAAGCTTATGACGATTATATTTATAGTTCTGAAGTTCATTAGGGTTCTTTAAAATCAACTTCCAATAATGTTTTTAACTTTCGATATAATTTAGGATTTTTATAACGATGCTGATTCATGATACGTACCCGAGTTCGATTTAATTCTCTATTCAAGGCTTGTACAATGTGAAAAAGGATCAATGATAATTTTTGCGTTAGGGAAACATTTCTTTTTATTAATTGAATGTATGGCAAGTACATATCGATGGAGATAGTTTTTCACCTTTAATCTAGTCTCAGGCTCAAAACGATAAAAATATTGTTTCAAACTGTAAGATTTTCTATCTCGTACAACATCGACCAACTTGTGTGTAGTGCTATCACAAATAATGAAGCTCATATTGCTATCGGAAGATTTAACAGATTTAAATTCATCAAAACACAAATGCTCAGGTAAATCATGTAATGGTTTAATCGTTAATAATCGTGCTGTATCATCTATGATACGTCTAACGGTATGAATTGAAACATTTGTTTCTTTGGCAATATATGTTTCAGATACTGTTTCACTTATTTTTGCCTTAATTTCATTTTTTAATCGTTTCGAGATATGACAGTATTTTTCTACAATTCGACTAGTATCTGCAGTAAATGAAGAACCACATTCTCTACAGAGAAATCTCTGCTTTCGTAGATTTAAGTAGGCCGGAAGGCCTGAAACAGAACAGAGAGTGATACGAGAAGTTTTCGTCCCGTTTTTTTAACTATATTGTTATTTTTGGCTAACGCACCCACAAACGGCACAAAATTCTGGTTTATGCGTATATGTAGCTGAATAAAATAAAGATTTTCTATTTTTAAATATCTTCTCTTGAACATTTATTATCCCAAATAATGTTTTTTTATCTTTGATTTGTAGTGTAGCTTCTAGTATATTGTTCATATGGTCATCATCCTTTTTGTTTTTAGGTTTCAGCGCTTTTTAATATAATGGATGTTGGCCTTTTTGTATACACTAAAAATAGGGTTGGTGGAAAATTTCCATCAACCCTAAAAATATAGAACCATTCTTTTTATATCTCATTTATTCTGCCAAGGCACCCATTGGATCCCATGGTGCAAGGACGATTGGTTCTGCTTCATAGGCAGCTTGTTCTTCTGCTGTCAGTAATTCTTTGCGAACAACGATTTGGTAAGTGTATTCATCCATCCAAGCGTCTGAGGCAACAAAGTATCCATCTGTACCGACCTTGTCTCCCCAAGAGTTTTCAACTTTCCACTTGACTGATTTACCGTTTTCGTCCAAATCAACACCTGTCAAGACCATAGCGTGGGTCATTAAGCTTTCGCTGTAGTCCAAACGTCCAGCCTTGTCTTGAGTGAGTTGAATATCCATACTTGATTCAAAGTCATAAACATCTGTCGCAAGGATTCCAGCTTTACGGTTGCTGAGCTGGCCGACATCTGAACCAAACCAAACAGTTTCTCCTGTTTGCATTTGGGCAATCGCCAATTCTTTCAAGCGTTCCATCGGTACGTTAATGTAACGAACTGCACGGCTACCAACGACATTTCCCAACATCTCAACTGTATAAGATTGACCGTAAGGTTTATCAGCAGTTGGAGCATTGATCACAGAAACATAGTCTTCTAATGGAAGATCGACATATTTCTTGTAAAACTCTTGTGGAGTAATGCCTTTTTCGCTTTGGTAGTTATTATCTTTATCACGATAAGCAAAGTCAAACTGACGTGGTGGGAGACCTAGTGACATGGCAAGGAAGTTAAAGATTTCTTGCAAGAGGTCTTCTTTCTTAGCCTGAACAGTCGTTTGATCCGCACCTGAAGCTAATAGCTCACGCAAGATTTGAGCATCTTGACGAAGCAATTTGTTAAGGATGGCATTAAGCTCACGACTATTGCTAGATGAAACAGACTCAGGATAAACTGACTTAGGCACGACACCGTATTTCTCAAAGAGAGAAACTACCATATCCCACTGACCACCATCTTGTTGTGGAGTTTGGAGTAGGAAGCTAACCTTACGGCTAGTCAATTCTTGGTCAGCAGTCGCAATCACTTGCTCCAAGAACCAGTTAGATTTTTCATACTTGTCCCAGAAGAAGGTGTGGGCTTGTGACAATTCAAAGTTTTCAAGTTTGTATTGAGAGATGAGTTTGTGACGGAAAGTATTGAGGGCCGCAAACATCCAGCAACGACCAGAAGCTTTCTGGTTAGTAACCTTATCCTTGGTCAAATCAAGTGAAAAAACTGGTGTGTTGTCTACATGGCTTTGACGGCGCTCGAGGGCTGCAAAAATCCCATTGTGGCTGGCAGCATTTTCGATAGCTTGGTATTTGACATTTGCTTCATAATTGGCAAATAGTTTATCAGTAAATGATTCTTGAATCGCGTTCATAAAATCCTCCTTTTATTCTACAGTCTATTATAACTCTTTTCACAAAGGAAGCAACCAAAAACTGAAAAAGGCAAGGATATTTTCCTCACCTTTTTCAAAGATTACACAGTTTACCTAACACTTTCGAGCAAGCCTTCTAATTCCTCTTTGGTCAAGCGACGCCATTCTCCACGTTTCAAATCCTCATCCAAGGTTAAAGTTCCCATGGTCAGACGTTGCAAGTCCATCACTTCCTTACCACAGTAGGCTACCATGCGTTTAACCTGGTGGAATTTTCCTTCTGAGATGGTCACCCGAACTAGACTTTGGTTTTTTTCTCTATCAAGAGCCACAAGCTCCAGTTTGGCAGGCTTACAGGTAAAGTCTTTTAGCGGAATCCCTTGTGCAAATGTCTCAATGTCTTCATCCGTCATGATTCCCTTGACCTGAGCCAGATAAGTCTTATCCACATGACGTTTAGGAGAAAGAAGAGCATGAGCCAACTGGCCATCATTGGTCAAGAGTAAGAGTCCATGCGTATCGATATCCAAACGCCCTACTGGGAAAACTTCCTTTGAACGAGCTAAATCATCTAACAAATCCAACACAGTCTTATGTTTAGGATCTTCAGTTGCTGAAATAACACCCTGGGGCTTGTTCATCATATAGTAAACAAACTCCTCGTAGTCTAGCTTTTGCCCGTCAAAACAAATCTCGTCTGTCTCTTCATTGATTTGTAGCTTGGCAGATTTTTCCTTTTTACCATTGACCATCACGCGCCCAGCCTTTAGAAAGTTTTTAACTTCCGTCCGACTTCCTACAGCGCAGGCAACTAAAAATTTATCTAATCTCATAGCACTATTATACCATGAACAAGCTTAATCTTAGTACAAAAATAAGCCGCCTGATTGGGCGACTTTATTTTATAGGGAGATTATTATGAAAAATTTTTAGGAGTTAAAGTTAAGTTCTTCTTAACTTATGCTTACAGTATAAACTAGATTCCTAAAAGTTTTTCTTAAAATTTTCTCATCAAACTTAAATTTCTTTTAAATCTTCACTGTTAAAATCAAACGTTCTATCAATACAGAAAAAAGATTAGTTAAAAGTTAAAACCATAAAGAGGAGCAACAACACAAATAGTGATAAGCTAACGAGTAAGGTTAAGACTTTAACAAGCGTATTGCTTTTGCCAATAGCTGGGCTTTCCGATATTACTAGTAGCATCCATAGAAAAAAATTTGAGTTTGCCTTGGTTGAATGGTCACAAGGATGATTAAGACAATAGCTAAAATAATGGTTAAAATTATCAATAATTCAGTCATTTTAACTACCTCAAAAAGTCCTATCAAAGTAAATAATAAACCAATCAAAATGATGAATCCTATCAAGAAAGAAAATGTCTTACTAATTTTTTCACCACGTGTAGATTTTTCTTTTTTGATGGGTTGTTGTTTCATCTCTTCCATGCGACCTTCAACATCTTGATAAAATAGATCTTTTTTAGTCATGGCTTTCTCCTAAAATGGTTTCCATCCGCTCCTGATACATAATTGGATCTACATAATTGGCATGGTACCCTTGATCTCCAAGAGCTCGACCCATCTCTTTGACATGAGAAAGGGCTAACTCAATGGTATGAATCATGTCATCAACTGCTTCCTTAGCGAAAATATGATTTGGAGCTGTATAGCGGTGATTATGGGCTGTTTCCTCAAAAGCTAGGACCAGTTGGTTGTGTTCAAAAGCCTGTCGAACAGCCTGAAGCAGTTCATTCCCATAGTTGATATCCAGGTAGATATCTGATAACTGATAAAGCTCCTGAATCTTTTGGGGACTGGCATTCTGATAGAGCACAACATTTGGATAGCGGAGCATATCCAACAACTTAGATGACATCTCTGTCACTGCTGCGATTCGGAAAGTAACCCTTGGTAAACTCTCCACCAGTTTTTCGATTTGCTCTAGTTGGTCCGAATTGGTCACTATCAAGGCATCAGGACGAACAAAATTATCGCGCTTAAAGTGATAATGATAGCCTAGATGACTAAACTTATGATGGAATTTTTCATCCGTCAATTGCAAAGCACGTTCATAAGTCGCATAATCTGGAATGATAATGGTCTTAGCTCGAAGTTGGTCATTCTCCAAGATCAGTTGCATATTTTCTGGAATATGATCCTGCAATGGTTCTTGCCAAACTAAGATATCCTGACCTGATTTTTCTGGGAAATGGAAGGAAGTCAAAAACGAGGTAGATAGGGTATTAAAGAGAATGTGGTCAAGATTCACTTTCAAACCTTGTAAGAAATCTATAATAAAGGCTACTCGACCAGAAAAATGGCGCAATCCTTGACCTTCCAAGGTCAGCAGAATATCACCTGTGACATGGTTTTCCAAAATAACTTCTTTTTGATCTACATTCTGATAAGAAGTCATAACAGCTTGACCAGATCCATCAAAGGTAGTCTTAGCAAAACAAGCTCCAAAACGATTGTAGTGATCTACTTGAAAGATGCGGCCTGCTGGTGTTTTCCATTCGACTTTTTCACCAAACGAGCCTGTAAGCCATCTGCAAAATGAATCACTGCTCGTTCTTGATTAAGGTCATTGATAGTCCCAAATTGATTATTACCAGCAATCTCCCAAAAATCTGGAACGGGAACTTGGTTAAAGTACAAGGGTTTACCACTGTCATACCCCAAATAATAGGTGAAGGGTGAGACAACTCCATCTGGTAAAAATCCATCTGGTTCAATAACCACAGCCAAATCAGACAGTCCAGCTTCAGTCAGACTATAGTGCAAATCTTGGCTTTCTTGATTGTATACATCAAATAACTGAATCATCCACTACCTCCTTGATTGTATTTTCCCATTTGTCCAGAATCTCTTGAGTCAAGAATTTTTCAGCAATCTGGTAGGATTTTTCTCTCATACTTTCCAAACGATTTTCCAAATACAATTGGCAGATTTTTTCCGCATAAGCTTTCTTGATTTCATCTTCGACATGATCAGATGAGCTTGGAATCAAATATCCATTTTCGCCATCTTCGATGAAGGTTTGATTTCCATAAGGAACATCAAAACCAATCAATGGCAAGCCTGAACCAATTGCTTCCATGAGAGTCAAACCAAATCCTTCACTTGTAGAAGCAGTTAGATAAACTTCATACTGTGAATAGATTTGGGAGAGTTCTGCATGACCCTTGAGTTTAATATACTCTTCTGCCTGACCTGCAGCGATAATCTCATGAAGACGTCCTTCCTCACCACCACTACCGTAGATATCAAAGGTTAATTCTGGCAATTCCTTATGAGCCTCAATTACAGCCTTGACAAGCCAATCAATGTGTTTTTCCTTGGCTAGACGCGAAGCTGTAATAAGAGAAAATGGTTTACGACTCTTTTGTGGTTTTGTTAATTGGTCAACACTTCCAACTGGAATGGTCACAATCTTAGGAGCGTGCGAGGTATAGTGAGCAAACTGTTGCTCTAGAACTTCCTTTTGACGATCCGTTGAAACTATAAAGAGATCGACCTTATCTGCATTGGTAAACTGGTAGTCATAATAGTTGTTCCACAAGATATAGTCAGCATTGGTCGCATTTTCACTATAGTGCTCAGCGTGAACGACAACGGCAAGGTGAGCTGCTCGCGCTTCTTCAAAGACCACCTGACCAATCCCTGTCTCACGATCCAAAATCACTAGATCTGATTTACTTAACCCAAGTGTCTGCATGAAATAACGGATCAAGGCAGGCTTCCCGTATAAAATTCTATCCTTGAAACGGTAGACTTCCTCAGTCCCTTGATTCATGAACATCTCATAAGCTGGAGTCCCATCTTCATTGTAGAAGGTTCTTTGGTAGAGATTCGCTGCATTGTCTTTAGGAGCAAAATACTCTGTGCAGTAGCGTGTATATGAGAAGTAATCCTTGCGGATCAATTTGCCAGCATACACATACTCTACATGTTGGACAAAATCCTTCTCCTCATCTACCAAATAGCAAGTGATAAACTTGTCTTCATCTGAGAAGAAGATCCGTTCAATTTTACCATTTCTTTCACGACGGCTTTCTACACCTTCAAAATAAGCCAAAACATCATCTACCGTCACACTGGTCGGTGCAATCTTGATATCTGTGAAATGAGTGTAGAGCCAGATAACCTGATCATCATCAAAACCGATATTTGCGGTTAAATGCTGGATATTATCGCCCAAAATCATGTCTGTAAAGATAAACTTCGACGGCAGGTTCAGACTGCGAAAAATACCCGCACGATAAGCTTGGGCATATTCAACACCACTGCTGGCCCAGCCAATTCCTAAATTTATATTGTAAATTGTCATATATTCTCCTTTTATGGAAAATGGGTTACGATTTCGCCCTTAGGTCCCATCTGTACCAAGCCCATCAAGATATTTCGTACCATATCTGAACGAATCTGCTCTTTCATGGCTTCAAATCCCATATAGGCTTCTCGGTAGTATTCTACGATAGGGTTCGTTTGACTGGCTGTTTGCCCGCCAATTGCCATCATCAATTGTTGCAGGTAGTCCACCTGTTCTACCCAGTTATCATCAATGGCTTTAAGCATGGAAACTCTCAAAAATTGGTCATATAAATCATGAGGTTCTAACAAGGTCTTCTTATCATTTAACTCATTGTTAATGATCTGAATCAAGAAATTTCTCAACGCTTGTTCATCTTCAATGACTAGATCAAGAGGCAATTCTCGGATATTAAAACTGATATTCGTGACAATATAGTGAAATAATTCTTCTCTGGTTTTTAGATTTTCAGATAAAATAGTTTCAATATACTCATCAATCATCTCAGATAATACATCTCGAAGATCCCTATCACCGTTTATTAAACGATTTCTTTCCTTATAGATAAGATCACGTTGGATATTCATACTCTCAGCATATTCTAATGTTCTCTGTCTGTTTGCACGACTAGCACTATCACTTGCATTTTGAGCTTTCTCAACCAGTCTGTGATATTTTCTTCCCTCAAGGATTTGTGGTTGAGTAATATCAGCAACACTATACTCTTTGTACATTCTGTGAACCCAGGATGGACCAAACTTCTTGATGACATCATCTTCTAATGATACAAAAAACTTCGACAGTCCTGGATCTCCTTGTCTACCCGAGCGTCCTCTGATTTGCAGATCAATTCGCTGACTTTCCATTCGTTCTGTACCGATGACTACTAGGCCACCAAGTTCAGCAACACCAGGTCCCAATTTAATATCTGTTCCTCGACCTGCCATGGATGTTGCAACCGTCACGGCTCCCATCTGACCTGATTCAGAGACAATTTGTGCCTCGCGTGCAGCATTATTGGCATTCAAGACGTTATGGGCGATTCCTTCCCGCAACAGTAGGGACGAATAGAGATGCGACATCTCAACAGATCCGACAAAGACTAGTAGTGGGTTTCCTTTGAGATGGTATTCCTTGATACACTCAAGTGAAGCATAAACCTTTTCTGGTAGTGTTACATAAAGATTATCTGGATAGTCTTTTCGGATTAAGGGACGATTGGTTGGAATTCGAATAACAGACATATTATAGGTTTCCAAAAATTCCTTCTCTGCGACCTTCCCAGTCCCAGTCATTCCTGATATCTTATTAAACATTTTGAAAAGACTTTGATAGGTGATAGAAGCCATTGCCCGCGTTTCAGGAGAGAGTTTCACATGCTCCTTGGCTTCGATGGCCTGATGAAGTCCTCCCTGCAACTTGGTCATTTCCATCAAACGACCAGTTCCTTTATCCAGGAGAATCATCTCATCATCCCGAATGATATATTCCTTATCTCTCGTAAATAACTTATGCGCTCTCAAAGAATAGACTAGGTGTCGTACATAAGTGGCGTATTCTTCCTTATACAAGTTATCAATTCCTAGGAAGCTTTCAGCAGTTTTAGCCCCCTTTGTAGTCAACCATATCTCTTCTTTTTCTTCTTTAAAGATATAGTCTTCATTTCAACCATGGTTGTTACTAAAGTATCGATGATTCCATAGTAGTTGGACTGAACGCGAGGAGATCCCGCAATGATGAGTGGTGTCTGTGCACTATCTAGTAAAATATCATCAATTTCATCAATGATTACATAGTCAAACGGACGTAAAAACTTATCTTTACTACTGGAAGCTAGATTATCATTTAGATAATCAAAACCTAGACCATTATTTGTCAAATAGATAATATCTGAGTTATAGATTTCTTTTTTTTCTTTGGATGTTAATTCCTCTTTAGGATCATCAGTGAAAGGTAAACCTAGACTTAAACCCAAGAAACGATAAACCGGCCCCATTTCCTCTGAGTCACGCTTAGCTAGATACTCATTGGTCGTAATCAACATAGCACCTTTACCAGTAAGGGCATTGAGATAAAGAGGCATAGTCGCAGTCAAAGTCTTTCCTTCACCGGTATTCATCTCGGCAACATTTCCTTGGTGGATGACAATCCCCCCCCCATAACTTGAACATCATAAGGAAACATTCCTAGGATTCGCTTATCAGCTTCTCGTACAACTGCAAAAGCTTCAACAAGTAAATCATCTAAGGTTTCCCCCTCTGCTAAACGTTGACGAAACTCTACCGTTTTTGCTGCCAAGGCTTCATCGCTAAGAGCTGCCATCTCATCTTTAAGACCATTGATCTTTTTTAAAGTAGCTCTGACTTTTCTAAGTTTTCTATTTTGATACAAACTATTAAACACGATCATACTCCTTAATTAAGAAAGAATAAAAATCGAGTGACTCAAACCCAGCAGCAATGAGAGAAACTCTATATGTATAAGCCTCCTCAGGATAAATGAAAGAAAAAGATAGGGTTTTCTCCACTTTTTCTTCCAGCACTTCTTCGTAACGGTCCAAGAAAACTAGTTTGATGTAAATGCTATTTTCAGGATAACAAGTCATATTCATGGTGAATTGATAGCGATGATTTCTTTTTAAGAGAGGTAGGCTGGGTTGGCTTCTATCACCTTGATAATTCGAGCTTGAAAGCCATGATTTGAGAACTTCTCCTGAAGCTAGTAATGGATTTGAAAGACTGATATGGCCATCTTCCCAAACTGAACTCGAGTTCCATACAGGTAAGTTGCTCCCATATCCTCCCAGAGTATGTCTTCTCTTTGATTTATAATCATGTCTCACCTCTTCCAAATTCTGCTTGTAATATCATGTTATAAAAATGGATAAACCAGGTAACGTTGGTTCCTGTATCATCATTGTGTCGACCGGCTGTTCCTTTTGATAAGATCTTCGCTCCAGTTTGACAGAGCGTAGTGACTAGCTGATCATAAGCATGACTATCCATATCTTCATCCTTCATGTAAGAAAGACCAAACGTCGTTTGAGAAAAATCTGCTTGTTTGAAGGCAGACCAAAAACGGTTATCCAACTCATCCATGTGGGCTGGGCTGATTCCTCCAGTTTGATGATGAAGCACGTCGAATCCTGTTGGAAAGACACCTGGTGCTTCCAATCTACCACGTCTTGCAATTGTTCCTAAATTTGCTAAGGGTTTACCCACAACGATTCCTTTCGGTTCGAAGAATGAGCCATAGTAAAGAGAAGGGAAAGTTCCCATTGATAAACCTGATAAGATTAGATCTTTTTTATCAAAACCTAAGTATTCCTGATAATGTTCAATCGTTTGTTTGATTTTTTCTTCCAGTTCTTCACTACCCAGGTAAAATGCTCCACCTTCTAATCGAGGATCAGAGAACAGAATGAAGGGACACTTGAAATTTAGCATCATTCTGTATCCTTCAAATCCCTCGGCAGGTCGAAATCCTGAAAAGTAGACAGCCAATGGTGGTTTAAAATCTCCAGGATGGAAGAAGTAGTTAATCTCATCACGCTTATTATCGTGTAAGATATTCCCCCCAAGAACAAATTTCCCAAAGTACTTCCGACTCCAACGTTGATGTAGACTTCCCAACTTTAGAGTTCCTTGACCACGCGCCTCGACAGACAGACATAGGTAGGCATTGTAATCCTGATCCATGATTAGGGCTGTCTTCAGATCTTCTTCTGTAAAGATCAAGTCTTCCACAATATCTGAAACCGAACCTTCAGGCATTTTTTTAACCCGAAACTGAAATTCTACACCTTCACTTTTTTCATACTCTAGCCACAACTCGATTGGAAGTTTTGTTGCAGAGACAAAGTTGTATTTCCAATGAGCTACTTGAGAAAACTCAGAACCAAAATCCCCCTCTAAGAGCAGATACTCAAACCCTTGATAAGAAACAGAGCCTTTAAAACTTGGATGAACTTCTATTGTAGCTGGTTTCATCTTATCCCCGTATCCACCACCGAATAAGGAAGTGGATAAATCTTTTAAGAGCTTCTGTGGGTCTGAAAAGTCAATTGCTTGGGCACAGCGTTTTTTGATTAAATCCGAAATAAGAGGATTGCTTGTTTGAAACTCTTGGTTATAGAAAACCGTATAGGGCTCAATTATTTTAATGATTGGTAATAGGTCAACCAAGTAACGGCCATCTTCGATGAGAATGGCATTGAACTTGCGAATCTCATCCATTTTTATCGTTTCTTTAAGAGCCTTAGGAGAATTAGGATAAAAATAATACCAATCCATCTTTTTAGGGATCTCATAACGATGCTTCCAATTTTCTGTCCCTATCTGTAGGATTTTAAGATCCTTTGACATTTGTACTCTCCTCTATCCATTGATCTAGTTTCCCCACAAATTTTTCACCTGTATGTTCCTTGATTTTATCAATCGAGTAGATCAAAGACTGATTCCATTCTTTTAGGGTATCCAGGTAGTAATGGGACGCTTTCTTAAATTCTGTGATAGTAGAAAGCAAGTAGCCATTTTTCAAATGGTCAACATAGACAGTCTCTACTTGATTCACCTGAGGAATTCCTGCACTAATTCCCGCTATTTGGGTATATAGGTGAGGTTGTGGATTCAAATCAACAATCAAACGAACATATTCTAAGGTCTTAATCATTTCCAATTCATCATTGATGTTTAACAAGCGATAGCGAAGTTTCTGTTGGACATTTTCCTTCAAAGGATTTTCAGCCCCTTCATAGTCGATTGCTTTCTCAAAAATTTCTGCCGAGAATTTTTCATTTATAATTTCCTGAATGGCCTCTGCGACTCTATCCATCTGGTCGTTACTGGCAGCAAAAGCACCGAAAATTACCTCAGTGTCTTTGGTCTCTGCAAGGAAGGATAAGATTTGGAAAAGACCTTCTTTGTCCAATTCTTCTTCAAAATTAAGTTGATAATAAATTATAGATTCTCTCTTTGTCTGACTTTTTCCCAATCTCAAACGAGTATCAAATGGCGATAAATGTTTGAAAAGATTGTATTTATCTGGATACAATTCCTGCAAAAGCTGAAGGCTATCCTCTCTATCAACTAAGACCAAATCGACTTTGGATATAGACCCAAGTAGATCTCTCAAGCTCTCCTTTGGATTACGACCGATGAAAAGGCTCAATATTTTCGGATTTGCTTCAGGTAAGCGATTTAGAACAAAATCGTTATGTCGAGAGTCAGATGGAATAATAAATAAATCATTACTCTCTTTAATCTTTTCGAGTCGTTTTTCAAAGAATTCAGCCACCAACTGCTCCATATCACTATAGTGGAGCGAATCAAAACGAAAGGCAAAAATAGGATTAATCTCTACCCTACCATCCTCTTGTAAATACTCTCTGAACTGCCAAATTCCCTCAGAATTCAGATAATCTTGATAAGATGGATAATTATCCTGATAATAAATGACACTCGAAACTAGGCCACGGTCATCCATAATATAGTGCTCGATCATTTGCCCTTGGGTATCAAAATACTGAATATCACTAATAAAACCTTCCACACCATGCTCAATTTGAGCATAGCGTTTCCCATCTTTGTGGATAACAATAGCGAAAGGACTGTACATAAATTCACAGTCCTTATCCCACTCAATATCTCTGATATTCAGTACTTGTGGAGAAATATCCGTAATATCTTGCATTTCATCAAAAATAGAATATACTTCAGCCTCTAATACACTATGACGATGTAAGAAATAGCGAAGATGTGGTTGATAGGCTAAAACCAAAAGGCTTGACGGCAGTTCTTGTCTATCTAACAGACGAATCTGATTGAAGGTATCGTCAAACTCCAACTTAAAAGAAGACCGATACCAAGGGATGATATCTGCATGCCACTGACGATGACTACCATACCAAGCCGGAATAAAATAATACATAACACTCTCCTAAATCAGTGGTTTATAAGTTTCGTTTAACTTCAGTGCACTAATTTCATCTTTAATGTTAAAGATCATACCACTTAAATCATAAACAAACCTGGTATCATACTCACTCTCAATAATTGTTCATCAACTAAAACAAATAACATCGGTAGACCTGCGAATAACACATTAAAGATACCACCTACAATAGCAAACTTGAATACTAGATTATTGATAAAATTACTGGTATCCTCACCTGGATAAACGCTATAAATGTACTCACCAGAGCTTTTCATCCGTTCTGCCACTCGTTCCCCACTAATATTGACAAAAGCAAAGACAATACTAAAGACAAACAAAGTCGCTATATAGGTATAAATCCACAAGGGTTTCCCCGTTGCATATTGGAAAATTATATGTTGATAAACCGTGTTCTCTGGATTTACTAATTGTAGCAAAAGAAATAGGTAAGTTGGTAAGTTAATTAAACTCATCACATACATGAAGGGCATCCCACCTGCAGGATTCAACATAATTTCAAAATAAGAATAACGCTTAAAGCGAGAGTGGAGACCAATCTTATTGACTGGAATCCGATAACGAGCACGATAAAAAATTGCAATGAGATAGGCAAAAACGATCCCCATCGCTCCAAGTATTACGACAATCCACATAGGAATCCCGAGTTTTTGTATTGATTCCATGATGTCTTGAGGAAGATAGAGAATCATACTAGTCAATAAGATAGCAAAATAGCCACCAATCCCCATAGTAGAGTTAATATCTGATAACCATATCAAGAAAAAAGTTCCGGCTATCAGCAAGGTTGTGTTTAGTATGAGTACCAAGAGTGTGTTATAGTTGTCCTTGATTGGTAAATTTACTACTAAAGCTAGCGATTGAATCAAGGCAATTGTCAAAGTTAGATACATCTTTCTCCGATCCTGAACTTCAGCAGAGCCAGAAGCAAGATTCAAACGTTTAGATAAGGAGAACATTTGCCATAAAATCATCGATGACATCCAGGGGGATAAACCAACTGAAAAGATTGACAAACTACGTAAATCGCCCCCTGTAATTGCAGTTGAAAAAGCTAAATAAGCAGTAGACCCCCCAAGAAAATCTCTACTATTCAAATCGATAAAAGGAAGAGTTAATCGACTACAAAGAACATAAATAAAAAAATTAAGAAAAAGAGTTATAAAACCTTTTTTTATAACTATAGATGAAAAAAATAATTTTTTTCAAAACATTCCTTCCATTCTATAAATAAACATCAGAAAGTTCAAAAATATATACTTCTTTAGTTTTCTTTATAAATACATAAAAACCGTGGCACAAAACTACTAGTTTTTAGTATAAAAATACTATTTCCTCCATAAATTCAATGTCATTATTATAACAAAAAAAGCAGAAAAAAATCTGCTTATAAGAAAATAAAGATAAATATCGTTGTTTTTTTATCAAAAGAATTTCTTATTGTCTTAAGATAAATTTCAGAGTCTGATTGATTGTCTCCACACTTTTATTTGAAATCAATCGGATAATTTGAGATCCACTACTTCAATCAGTCAAGATAAACAAACAATCATTTTTCACCCTTGTTAATAGCACTGAATCAATCTCATCATCCTCATTTTCTAATCATAAATTGATAGGAGGCTGGACTAGGAAATACAGAACTACATTCTTTGGATAAATTCTTTGTTTAACTTCAGGGAAAGTTTACAATTCTCTAATTAATAATATCATCTAGTTTTAAAGCCTCTATTTTTATGTTCCAATTTTTTTGTTTTTTTCTTCCAAGTAGCCATGATGTGATAATTCTTTCAAATTGCGTTTCAAGACATAATCATACATTTTATATGTCTTCGCAATATCAATCTCCTCTAAATCTTTAGTAACCTCAATTCGTTCTTCTAAGGCTGATATATAGTCTAAGTGGGATAAGGTGAAATTATAACTCAACCCCTCGAGATTTTTACGATATGCATATACCACATGGTTACAAATAGCAATCTTTTGAGCTTCTAAATATAGTTTCCAACTTGTGAACTGATCCTCTGCATACTTCCCATATGGAAAACGAATATTATCAAATAAACTACGTTTATACAATTTTCCCCAAGCTACTGAAAAGAGTATAAAAGTAACATCAACCATTTCATCCATTTGATTAATTGCATAGTATTTATCCACATACGTAACTGGAAGTTGTGGAAAACAATCTTTCGAATAGAATAAAAAGTAGGGTTCCTCAAATCGACAGTATGCTCCGATTACCATATCAGACTCTCCTAATAGAATTGTTGCATACAACTTTTCTATAGCATCATCCATCAAAAAATCATCTGAGTCAACAAAAGTAATATATTCACCTTCTGCACGATCCAAACCATAATTTCTAGAATCTGATAAGCCCCCGTTTGTCTTTTCAAAATAACGGCAACGAGGATCACGGTTTACAAATTCATAGCAAATATCCCCTGAAGAATCTGTTGAACCATCATTTATTAACAACACTTCAATGTCTCGATAAGATTGTTTCAAGATACTATCAATACATTGACGTAAATACAATTCTCCATTATATATAGGAATAATAACACTAATTAAAGGTCTCACCATTTTCTCCTAATAAATTTAAAAATATAGTTACACATTTCTTGAGGATATTGACTTGGGAAAAACTCTATCAACATGATACGGATTTTTCAACGTTATTAAATGAAAGAATTGGTTTCCCTTTCAATTTGACTTCTTCAATTACTGATTCATTTTTATCCTCATGATTAATATCGAGATAAAAATACATTCATCAATTAAACGACTACATGAGTAAGACAAAATCGATGGATAAAGTCTTATATTTTCAAACCTCCTTAAAGAATTCAATACATCTCCAACCTCTGAAAAACAAGCAATATTTATTATACAATTTGGCAACTTAGTAGCCAATATTTCTATATTTTCTAATTGCTGACTTGAGGTTTCTATCAAAAGTTGAATTTTAGTTTCCGGAATGAAATGAGATACAATCTCTGACCAATCCATCATTGCATATCTCCACCACACTTCTCGTAACCTAGAAAATGATCTAATATTCCATGGCTTATCTGCTGTCAGATAATGAATGATTGCTGGTAATGGATCTGTCGGTAACTCTAAAATAAAGAATTGTTTTCTCTGTTCTGCAATTCTATCATAACCTATCTGGAAATTATAAGTATCATCTAATACAATATATCTATCTCCAGTCGCCCAATTTAAAAACAGTTTGATCTGATTCTTCTAAATTCTCATGCTCTCTATTTGTAATATCAATAAGCTTTTGCTGTATATTTTCTTTTTTCCAAAGCTTATTATTAATTAACATAACACCTGAATTAAAACGGTCTTCCAAACCATAAATTACCTTTGCTGCCGCTAAAAGCTTATCTCCAAGATTAATCGCAAACAAATCATTTAATGGTCTCGTTACAATAATATCACTATCTAGGTACAACACCTTATCTTCCTCCACAAACTGAGGAATAAAATATCTTGCAAAAGACATATGATTCATATGTTCACCAAAAGGTGGCAGTTTCCACGTAGTTGATACTAAACCACTAGTTAATTTCACATCAACTAACTCGCTATTTCTTTGCGCCATTCTCTTACGAACACTTATAAACCACTCTTGAGGAATATCTTGATTTAAAAATATATACCTTACAATTTTTCATGATGATAGCAAATAGATTTTAAGGTTGCTTCGATATAGCGTATGTAACCGTAATCCCCTGCCAAAAACAAAAGTCATTTTTTTGCATATCTCTGCCTAATTTACTTTCTTTAGTTTTTACAATTTCTATTACTAATTATAACATTTTTTTCATATTAATTAACTAGTAATAATCATAACCACCCGTCAAACGGGTGGTTTGCACCAGGGCTATAAGCCCAAATTACCAGAGTCTGGGACAATAGTTTCCTAGCACCCAAAAAAGCAACGGATTTACCGTTGCTTTTTGCATGGTTGCGATAGTCTTGGTAAAATAGAATTGCACAATAAACATTTAGAAAAGGCTATCCCATGCATATTCACTATAACACAAATCAAACAACTTTACCACTAGAAATCGGTTCTTTCTTGCCACAAGACCATCTCGTCTTTACTATTGAAAAAGTGGTGAATACCTTCTTGGAGGATCATCATTTCCATGCCTTCTATCATGCCTTTGGTCGCCCATCTTATCACCCTAAAATACTTGTATCTACTCTTCTATTTGCCTATTCACAAGGGATTTTCTCTGGGCGAAAAATTGAAAAAATGATGATTGAAAGTCTCGCTATGCAGTACCTAACAGGACAGTTAGTTGTCAGCTATCGCACCATCAATCGTTTTCGTGTTGCTGAAGGGATGGAAGAACTCATTCGTGATCTTTTCATCAACCTCAATCTTCGTTTAAAAATGGAAGAGTTAGTGACCTTAGATTGTCTGTTTATTGACGGGACTAAGATTGAAGCTAATGCCAACAAGTATAGTTTCGTGTGGAAGAAAGCGACAGAGAAATTCTCCGCCAAACTTCAAGAACAGATGCAGGTCTATTTTCAAGAAGAAATCACTCCTCTTATCCATCAAGCTATTAAGCTGGATGAAGAAGAACCAATTTCTTCAGAGTAGTTGCTTGCATTCGCTCAAGTCCTTGAAGAAGAATTGGAAAAATTGAACCAGGACATTGAGGAGACACCCGTTAAAGGAAAGGATGAACGTAAAACCCAGCGTCGGAAACTCAAGAAAGTCTTGCGTAAAGTCAAGGATGATTTTTCATTACGTGCTGAAAAATATGAGAAGTATCAAGAGACATTTGAAGGGCGTAACAGCTTTTCAAAAACAGATACAGATGCCATTATTATGCGGATGAAAGAAGATCATATGAAGAATGGCCAACTCAAGGCTGGCTATAATCTTCAAATCGCTACTGAAAACCAATTCGTTCTTCACTATGATGTCTTCTCAAATCCGACAGACACCAAGACTCTTCTACCACTCCTTGAAACCTATCCGCATGACTTGAAGACAGTTGTCGCAGATGCTGGATATGGAAGTGAAGAGAACCTCCTTCGTTTAGATAAAAAGGAGGTGAATCATCTGATTAAATATGCCATGTTTGACAAGGAACAGAAGAGAGGGTATACACAGTCGGCTAAAAACTTAGCGAATTGGCACTATAATGACAAGGAAGATAGCTACACGCATCCTGATGGTTGGTGCTATCGTTTTCACCATATCAAACATCAGAAAACACAGACGGACTTTCAACAGGAAATCAAGGTTTACTACGCTGATGAACCTGAATCAGCCCCTCAAAAGGGACTGTATATGAACGAACGCTATCAGTACTTGAAAGCTAAAGAATGTCAGGCGCTTTTATCTCCCGAAGGTAGACAGATTTTCGCTCAACGCAAGATTGATGTGGAACCTGTCTTTGGGCAGATAAAGGCTTGTTTGGGTTACAAGAGATGTAATCTGAGAGGGAAGCGTCAAGTGAAAATTGACATGGGATTAGTACTTATGGCCAATAAGCTCCTAAAATACAATAAGAGAACGACTCAAAATTAAAAAGCTAGAGTTCCGCAATTGGAAATCTCTAGCTTTTTTTTGTGGCTGAGAACTATTTTATACCAGACTCTTTTTCTTATCTTGTCGTTATAGAACTACTCTATATAACATAGATATCTTAGATCTCATCTTCATTTTCATCTTTACGACGTTTTGCAAATAAACTTATACCAGTAATAGCTGCCAAACCACCTAAAAGTACAGATGAATTAGAATCTTCTGAACCTGTATTTGGTAATTGTTTTTCTAAATTACCTGTTGATTCTACCATTCCAGATGCTGATGTACTTGCTGAAGCCGATGTGCTTGTTGAAGCTGATGTGCTTGCTGAAGCCGAATTACTAATTGAATCAGAAGTAATTACACTGTCAATGTTCAAACTATCCATAGAATGACTTTCAGGCAGACCTTTACTTGTAACTACTAACTCACTTGCTGAAGCCGATGTTGATTCAGAAGCTGATGTGCTTGCTGAAGCCGATGTGCTTGCTGAAGCTGATGTGCTTGCTGAAGCCGATGTGCTTGCTGAAGCTGATGTGCTTGCTGACGTGCTTGCGCTTGTTGAAGCTGACGTACTTGCTGAAGCCGATGTGCTTGCTGAAGCTGATGTGCTTGCTGAAGCTGATGTGCTTGCTGAAGCTGATGTGCTTGCTGAAGCCGATGTGCTTGCTGAAGCGGATGTGCTTGCTGAAGCTGATGTTGATTCAGAAGCCGATGTGCTTGCTGAAGCTGATGTGCTTGCTGAAGCCGATGTGCTTGCTGAAGCCGATGTTGATTCAGAAGCTGATGTGCTTGCTGAAGCTGATGTGCTTGCTGAAGCCGATGTGCTTGCTGAAGCTGATGTGCTTGCTGAAGCCGATGTGCTTGCTGAAGCTGATGTGCTTGCTGAAGCTGATGTGCTTGCTGAAGCTGATGTGCTTGCTGATGTGCTTGCACTTGTTGAAGCTGACGTACTTGCTGACGTACTTGCGCTTGTTGACGCTGACGTGCTTGCACTTGTTGAAGTTGATGTGCTTGCTGATGTGCTTGCACTTGTTGAAGCTGATGTGCTAGCTGACGTACTTGCACTTGTTGAAGCTGATGTGCTTGCTGACGTGCTTGCACTTGTTGAAGCTGACGTACTTGCTGACGTACTTGCGCTTGTTGACGCTGACGTGCTTGCACTTGTTGAAGTTGATGTGCTTGCTGATGTGCTTGCACTTGTTGAAGCTGATGTGCTAGCTGACGTACTTGCACTTGTTGAAGCTGACGTACTTGCTGACGTGCTTGCACTTGTTGAAGCTGATGTGCTTGCGCTTGTTGACGCTGACGTGCTTGCTGATGTGCTTGCACTTGTTGAAGCTGACGTACTTGCTGATGTGCTTGCGCTTGTTGAAGCTGATGTGCTTGCTGATGTGCTTGCACTTGTTGAAGCTGACGTACTTGCACTTGTTGAAGCTGACGTGCTTGCACTTGTTGAAGCTGATGTACTTGCTGATGTGCTTGCGCTTGTTGAAGCTGATGTGCTTGCGCTTGTTGAAGCTGACGTACTTGCTGACGTGCTTGCACTTGTTGACGCTGAAGTACTTGCTGATGTGCTTGCGCTTGTTGAAGCTGACGTGCTTGCACTTGTTGAAGCTGATGTACTTGCTGATGTGCTTGCGCTTGTTGAAGCTGATGTGCTTGCTGATGTGCTTGCACTTGTTGAAGCTGATGTGCTTGCTGATGTGCTTGCACTTGTTGAAGCTGACGTACTTGCTGATGTACTTGCACTTGTTGAAGCTGATGTGCTTGCTGATGTGCTTGCGCTTGTTGAAGCTGATGTGCTTGCTGATGTGCTTGCACTTGTTGAAGCTGACGTGCTTGCACTTGTTGACGCTGAAGTACTTGCTGATGTGCTTGCACTTGTTGACGCTGAAGTACTTGCTGATGTGCTTGCACTTGTTGAAGCTGACGTGCTTGCTGATGTGCTTGCACTTGTTGAAGCTGACGTGCTTGCACTTGTTGAAGCTGATGTACTTGCTGATGTGCTTGCGCTTGTTGAAGCTGATGTGCTTGCTGATGTGCTTGCGCTTGTTGAAGCTGACGTACTTGCTGACGTGCTTGCACTTGTTGACGCTGAAGTACTTGCTGATGTGCTTGCGCTTGTTGAAGCTGACGTACTTGCTGATGTACTTGCACTTGTTGAAGCTGATGTGCTTGCTGATGTGCTTGCGCTTGTTGAAGCTGATGTGCTTGCTGATGTGCTTGCACTTGTTGAAGCTGACGTGCTTGCACTTGTTGACGCTGAAGTACTTGCTGATGTGCTTGCACTTGTTGACGCTGATGTACTTGCTGATGTGCTTGCACTTGTTGAAGCTGACGTGCTTGCTGATGTGCTTGCACTTGTTGAAGCTGACGTGCTTGCACTTGTTGAAGCTGATGTACTTGCTGATGTGCTTGCGCTTGTTGAAGCTGATGTGCTTGCTGATGTGCTTGCACTTGTTGAAGCTGATGTGCTTGCTGATGTGCTTGCACTTGTTGAAGCTGACGTGCTTGCTGATGTGCTTGCACTTGTTGAAGCTGAAGTACTTGCTGATGTGCTAGCACTTGTTGAAGCTGACGTGCTTGCTGATGTGCTTGCACTTGTTGAAGCTGATGTGCTTGCTGATGTGCTTGCACTTGTTGAAGCTGATGTGCTTGCTGATGTGCTTGCACTTGTTGAAGCTGACGTGCTTGCTGATGTGCTTGCTGATGTACTTGCACTTGTTGAAGCTGACGTGCTTGCTGATGTGCTTGCACTTGTTGAAGCTGACGTGCTTGCTGATGTGCTTGCACTTGTTGAAGCTGACGTACTTGCTGACGTACTTGCTGACGTGCTTGCACTTGTTGAAGCTGATGTGCTTGCTGATGTGCTTGCACTTGTTGAAGCTGACGTACTTGCTGACGTACTTGCGCTTGTTGACGCTGACGTGCTTGCACTTGTTGAAGTTGATGTGCTTGCTGATGTGCTTGCACTTGTTGAAGCTGATGTGCTAGCTGACGTACTTGCACTTGTTGAAGCTGATGTGCTTGCTGACGTGCTTGCACTTGTTGAAGCTGACGTACTTGCTGACGTACTTGCGCTTGTTGACGCTGACGTGCTTGCACTTGTTGAAGTTGATGTGCTTGCTGATGTGCTTGCACTTGTTGAAGCTGATGTGCTAGCTGACGTACTTGCACTTGTTGAAGCTGACGTACTTGCTGACGTGCTTGCGCTTGTTGACGCTGACGTGCTTGCTGATGTGCTTGCACTTGTTGAAGCTGACGTACTTGCTGATGTGCTTGCGCTTGTTGAAGCTGATGTGCTTGCTGATGTGCTTGCACTTGTTGAAGCTGACGTACTTGCACTTGTTGAAGCTGACGTGCTTGCACTTGTTGAAGCTGATGTACTTGCTGATGTGCTTGCGCTTGTTGAAGCTGATGTGCTTGCGCTTGTTGAAGCTGACGTACTTGCTGACGTGCTTGCACTTGTTGACGCTGAAGTACTTGCTGACGTACTTGCGCTTGTTGACGCTGACGTGCTTGCACTTGTTGAAGTTGATGTGCTTGCTGATGTGCTTGCACTTGTTGAAGCTGATGTGCTTGCGCTTGTTGACGCTGACGTACTTGCTGACGTGCTTGCACTTGTTGAAGCTGATGTGCTTGCTGACGTGCTTGCACTTGTTGAAGCTGATGTGCTTGCGCTTGTTGACGCTGACGTGCTTGCTGATGTGCTTGCACTTGTTGAAGCTGACGTACTTGCTGATGTGCTTGCGCTTGTTGAAGCTGATGTGCTTGCTGATGTGCTTGCACTTGTTGAAGCTGACGTACTTGCTGACGTGCTTGCACTTGTTGAAGCTGACGTACTTGCTGATGTGCTTGCACTTGTTGAAGCTGAAGTACTTGCTGATGTGCTTGCACTTGTTGAAGCTGATGTACTTGCTGATGTACTTGCACTTGTTGAAGCTGATGTGCTTGCTGATGTGCTTGCGCTGGTTGAAGCTGACGTACTTGCTGATGTGCTTGCACTTGTTGACGCTGATGTGCTTGCTGATGTGCTTGCACTTGTTGAAGCTGACGTACTTGCTGATGTGCTTGCACTTGTTGAAGCTGACGTGCTTGCTGATGTGCTTGCACTTGTTGAAGCTGATGTGCTTGCTGATGTGCTTGCACTTGTTGAAGCTGATGTGCTTGCTGATGTGCTTGCACTTGTTGAAGCTGATGTGCTTGCGCTTGTTGACGCTGACGTGCTTGCTGATGTGCTTGCACTTGTTGAAGCTGACGTACTTGCTGATGTGCTTGCGCTTGTTGAAGCTGATGTGCTTGCTGATGTGCTTGCACTTGTTGAAGCTGACGTACTTGCTGACGTGCTTGCACTTGTTGAAGCTGACGTACTTGCTGATGTGCTTGCACTTGTTGAAGCTGAAGTACTTGCTGATGTGCTTGCACTTGTTGAAGCTGATGTACTTGCTGATGTACTTGCACTTGTTGAAGCTGATGTGCTTGCTGATGTGCTTGCGCTGGTTGAAGCTGACGTACTTGCTGATGTGCTTGCACTTGTTGACGCTGATGTGCTTGCTGATGTGCTTGCACTTGTTGAAGCTGACGTACTTGCTGATGTGCTTGCACTTGTTGAAGCTGACGTGCTTGCTGATGTGCTTGCACTTGTTGAAGCTGATGTGCTTGCTGATGTGCTTGCTGATGTGCTTGCACTTGTTGAAGCTGATGTGCTTGCTGATGTGCTTGCACTTGTTGAAGCTGATGTGCTTGCTGATGTGCTTGCACTTGTTGAAGCTGACGTGCTAGCAGATGTGCTTGCTGATGTGCTTGCACTTGTTGACGCTGATGTGCTTGCTGATGTGCTTGCTGATGTGCTTGCTGATGTGCTTGCGCTTGTTGACGCTGACGTACTTGCTGACGTGCTTGCACTTGTTGAAGCTGATGTGCTTGCTGACGTGCTTGCACTTGTTGAAGCTGATGTGCTTGCGCTTGTTGACGCTGACGTGCTTGCTGATGTGCTTGCACTTGTTGAAGCTGACGTACTTGCTGATGTGCTTGCGCTTGTTGAAGCTGATGTGCTTGCTGATGTGCTTGCACTTGTTGAAGCTGACGTACTTGCTGACGTGCTTGCACTTGTTGAAGCTGACGTACTTGCTGATGTGCTTGCACTTGTTGAAGCTGACGTACTTGCTGACGTACTTGCTGACGTGCTTGCACTTGTTGAAGCTGATGTGCTTGCTGATGTGCTTGCACTTGTTGAAGCTGACGTACTTGCTGACGTACTTGCGCTTGTTGACGCTGACGTGCTTGCTGATGTGCTTGCTGATGTGCTTGCACTTGTTGAAGCTGACGTGCTTGCACTTGTTGACGCTGAAGTACTTGCTGATGTGCTTGCACTTGTTGACGCTGAAGTACTTGCTGATGTGCTTGCACTTGTTGAAGCTGACGTGCTTGCTGATGTGCTTGCACTTGTTGAAGCTGATGTACTTGCTGACGTGCTTGCACTTGTTGACGCTGACGTACTTGCTGATGTGCTTGCACTTGTTGACGCTGATGTGCTAGCTGACGTACTTGCACTTGTTGATGCTGACGTACTTGCTGATGTGCTTGCACTTGTTGATGCTGATGTGCTTGCACTTGTTGACGCTGACGTGCTTGCTGACGTACTTGCGCTTGTTGACGCTGACGTGCTTGCTGACGTGCTTGCACTTGTTGACGCTGATGTGCTTGCTGATGTGCTTGCACTTGTTGATGCTGACGTACTTGCTGATGTGCTTGCGCTTGTTGATGCTGACGTGCTTGCACTTGTTGATGCTGACGTACTTGCTGACGTGCTTGCGCTTGTTGAAGCTGACGTACTTGCACTTGTTGAAGCTGACGTGCTTGCTGACGTGCTTGCGCTTGTTGACGCTGATGTGCTTGCACTTGTTGAAGCTGATGTGCTTGCGCTTGTTGAAGCTGACGTGCTTGCTGACGTACTTGCACTTGTTGAAGCTGATGTGCTAGCTGATGTGCTTGCACTTGTTGACGCTGATGTGCTTGCGCTTGTTGAAGCTGATGTGCTTGCTGATGTACTTGCACTTGTTGAAGCTGACGTACTTGCACTTGTTGAAGCGGACGTGCTTGCACTTGTTGAAGCTGATGTGCTTGCACTTGTTGAAGCTGATGTGCTTGCGCTTGTTGAAGCGGACGTGCTTGCTGATGTGCTTGTTGAAGCAGATGTGCTTGCTGATGTGCTTGCACTTGTTGAAGCGGACGTGCTTGCTGATGTGCTTGCGCTTGTTGAAGCTGACGTACTTGCTGATGTGCTTGCTGATGTGCTTGTTGAAGCAGATGTGCTTGCTGATGTGCTTGCACTTGTTGAAGCGGACGTGCTTGCTGATGTGCTTGCGCTTGTTGAAGCTGACGTACTTGCTGATGTGCTTGCACTTGTTGAAGCTGACGTACTTGCTGATGTGCTTGCACTTGTTGAAGCTGACGTACTTGCTGATGTGCTTGCACTTGTTGATGCTGATGTGCTTGCTGATGTGCTTGTGCTTGTTGAAGCTGACGTGCTTGCTGATGTGCTTGCACTTGTTGAAGCTGACGTACTTGCTGATGTGCTTGCGCTTGTTGAAGCTGACGTACTTGCTGACGTGCTTGCGCTTGTTGAAGCTGACGTACTTGCACTTGTTGAAGCGGACGTGCTTGCTGACGTGCTTGCACTTGTTGACGCTGATGTGCTTGCACTTGTTGATGCTGACGTACTTGCTGACGTGCTTGCACTTGTTGACGCTGACGTACTTGCTGATGTGCTTGCACTTGTTGACGCTGATGTGCTAGCTGACGTACTTGCACTTGTTGATGCTGACGTGCTTGCTGATGTGCTTGCACTTGTTGATGCTGACGTGCTTGCTGACGTACTTGCGCTTGTTGACGCTGACGTGCTTGCTGACGTACTTGCGCTTGTTGACGCTGACGTGCTTGCTGATGTGCTAGCACTTGTTGATGCTGATGTGCTTGCGCTTGTTGAAGCGGACGTACTTGCTGATGTGCTTGCTGACGTACTTGCGCTTGTCGAAGCTGACGTGCTTGCTGATGTGCTTGCGCTTGTTGAAGCTGATGTGCTTGCTGATGTGCTTGCACTTGTTGACGCTGATGTGCTAGCTGATGTACTTGCTGATGTGCTTGCGCTTGTTGAAGCTGATGTACTTGCTGATGTGCTTGCACTTGTTGAAGCTGACGTACTTGCTGATGTGCTTGCGCTTGTTGAAGCTGATGTGCTTGCGCTTGTTGAAGCTGACGTACTTGCTGACGTACTTGCGCTTGTCGAAGCTGACGTACTTGCTGATGTGCTTGCACTTGTTGAAGCTGACGTGCTTGCGCTTGTTGAAGCTGACGTACTTGCTGATGTGCTTGCTGATGTACTTGCACTTGTTGAAGCTGATGTACTTGCTGATGTGCTTGCGCTTGTTGAAGCTGATGTACTTGCTGATGTGCTTGCACTTGTTGACGCTGACGTGCTTGCTGACGTACTTGCGCTTGTTGACGCTGACGTGCTTGCTGACGTACTTGCGCTTGTTGACGCTGACGTGCTTGCTGATGTGCTTGCGCTTGTTGAAGCTGACGTGCTTGCTGACGTACTTGCGCTTGTTGACGCTGACGTGCTTGCTGACGTACTTGCGCTTGTTGACGCTGACGTGCTTGCTGATGTGCTTGCTGATGTGCTTGCTGATGTGCTTGCACTTGTTGATGCTGACGTGCTTGCTGACGTACTTGCGCTTGTTGACGCTGACGTGCTTGCTGATGTGCTTGCTGATGTGCTTGCACTTGTTGACGCTGATGTGCTTGCTGACGTACTTGCGCTTGTTGACGCTGACGTGCTTGCTGACGTGCTTGCACTTGTTGACGCTGATGTGCTTGCTGATGTGCTTGCACTTGTTGATGCTGACGTACTTGCTGATGTGCTTGCGCTTGTTGATGCTGACGTGCTTGCACTGGTTGATGCTGACGAACTTGCTGACGTGCTTGCGCTTGTTGATGCTGACGCTTGCACGTGACTTGCTGACGTGCTTGCACTTGTTGAAGCTGATGTGCTTGCGCTTGTTGATGCTGACGTGCTTGCTGACGTACTTGCACTTGTTGAAGCTGATGTGCTAGCTGATGTGCTTGCACTTGTTGACGCTGATGTGCTTGCGCTTGTTGAAGCGGACGTGCTTGCGCTTGTTGAAGCTGATGTGCTTGCTGATGTACTTGCACTTGTTGAAGCTGACGTGCTTGCTGATGTGCTTGCACTTGTTGAAGCTGACGTGCTTGCTGATGTGCTTGCACTTGTTGAAGCTGATGTGCTTGCGCTTGTTGAAGCTGACGTGCTTGCTGATGTGCTTGTTGAAGCAGATGTGCTTGCTGATGTGCTTGCACTTGTTGAAGCGGACGTGCTTGCTGATGTGCTTGCGCTTGTTGAAGCTGACGTACTTGCTGATGTGCTTGCACTTGTTGAAGCTGACGTACTTGCTGATGTGCTTGCACTTGTTGAAGCTGATGTGCTTGCTGATGTGCTTGTGCTTGTTGAAGCTGACGTGCTTGCTGATGTGCTTGCACTTGTTGAAGCTGACGTACTTGCTGATGTGCTTGCTGATGTACTTGCACTTGTTGATGCTGACGTGCTTGCGCTTGTTGAAGCTGATGTGCTTGCTGACGTGCTTGCACTTGTTGACGCTGATGTGCTTGCACTTGTTGATGCTGACGTACTTGCTGACGTACTTGCGCTTATTGAAGCTGACGTACTTGCACTTGTTGATGCTGATGTGCTTGCTGACGTACTTGCACTTGTTGATGCTGACGTGCTTGCTGATGTGCTTGCACTTGTTGATGCTGACGTGCTTGCTGACGTACTTGCGCTTGTTGACGCTGACGTGCTTGCTGACGTACTTGCGCTTGTCGAAGCTGACGTGCTTGCTGATGTGCTTGCGCTTGTTGAAGCTGATGTGCTTGCTGATGTGCTTGCACTTGTTGACGCTGATGTGCTTGCTGACGTACTTGCGCTTGTTGACGCTGACGTGCTTGCGCTTGTTGAAGCTGACGTACTTGCTGATGTGCTAGCTGATGTACTTGCACTTGTTGATGCTGATGTACTTGCTGATGTGCTTGCGCTTGTTGAAGCTGACGTACTTGCTGACGTACTTGCGCTTGTCGAAGCTGACGTACTTGCTGATGTGCTTGCGCTTGTTGAAGCTGACGTGCTTGCTGACGTACTTGCGCTTGTTGACGCTGACGTGCTTGCTGACGTACTTGCGCTTGTTGACGCTGACGTGCTTGCTGATGTGCTTGCTGATGTGCTTGCTGATGTGCTTGCACTTGTTGATGCTGACGTGCTTGCTGACGTACTTGCGCTTGTTGACGCTGACGTGCTTGCTGATGTGCTTGCACTTGTTGATGCTGACGTGCTTGCTGATGTGCTTGCGCTTGTTGACGCTGACGTGCTTGCTGACGTGCTTGCACTTGTTGACGCTGACGTACTTGCTGATGTGCTTGCACTTGTTGACGCTGATGTGCTAGCTGACGTACTTGCACTTGTTGATGCTGACGTACTTGCTGATGTGCTTGCACTTGTTGATGCTGACGTGCTTGCACTTGTTGACGCTGATGTGCTTGCTGATGTGCTTGCACTTGTTGATGCTGACGTACTTGCTGATGTGCTTGCGCTTGTTGATGCTGACGTGCTTGCACTTGTTGATGCTGACGTACTTGCTGACGTGCTTGCGCTTGTTGAAGCTGACGTACTTGCACTTGTTGAAGCGGACGTGCTTGCTGACGTGCTTGCACTTGTTGACGCTGATGTGCTTGCGCTTGTTGAAGCTGATGTACTTGCTGATGTGCTTGCACTTGTTGAAGCTGACGTACTTGCTGATGTGCTTGCGCTTGTTGAAGCTGATGTGCTTGCGCTTGTCGAAGCTGACGTGCTTGCTGATGTGCTTGCGCTTGTTGAAGCTGATGTGCTTGCTGATGTGCTTGCACTTGTTGAAGCTGACGTGCTTGCGCTTGTTGAAGCTGATGTGCTTGCTGACGTACTTGCGCTTGTCGAAGCTGACGTACTTGCTGATGTGCTTGCACTTGTTGAAGCTGACGTGCTTGCGCTTGTTGAAGCTGACGTACTTGCACTTGTTGAAGCGGACGTGCTTGCTGACGTGCTTGCACTTGTTGACGCTGATGTGCTTGCACTTGTTGAAGCTGATGTGCTTGCGCTTGTTGATGCTGACGTGCTTGCTGACGTACTTGCACTTGTTGACGCTGATGTGCTTGCTGATGTGCTTGCACTTGTTGAAGCTGATGTGCTTGCGCTTGTTGAAGCTGACGTGCTAGCTGATGTGCTTGCACTTGTTGAAGCTGACGTACTTGCTGATGTGCTTGCACTTGTTGATGCTGATGTGCTTGCTGATGTGCTTGCTGACGTACTTGCGCTTGTTGACGCTGACGTGCTTGCTGACGTGCTTGCACTTGTTGACGCTGATGTGCTTGCTGATGTGCTTGCACTTGTTGATGCTGACGTACTTGCTGATGTGCTTGCGCTTGTTGAAGCTGACGTACTTGCGCTTGTTGAAGCTGACGTGCTTGCTGACGTACTTGCGCTTGTTGAAGCTGATGCGCTTGCTGATGTGCTTGCACTTGTTGAAGCTGATGTGCTTGCGCTTGTTGAAGCTGACGTGCTAGCTGATGTGCTTGCACTTGTTGAAGCTGACGTACTTGCTGATGTGCTTGCACTTGTTGATGCTGATGTGCTTGCACTTGTTGACGCTGACGTGCTTGCTGACGTGCTTGCACTTGTTGACGCTGATGTGCTTGCACTTGTTGAAGCTGATGTGCTTGCGCTTGTTGAAGCTGACGTGCTTGCTGACGTACTTGCACTTGTTGACGCTGATGTGCTTGCTGATGTGCTTGCACTTGTTGATGCTGACGTGCTTGCTGATGTGCTTGCGCTTGTTGACGCTGACGTGCTTGCTGACGTGCTTGCACTTGTTGACGCTGACGTACTTGCTGATGTGCTTGCGCTTGTTGAAGCTGATGTGCTTGCGCTTGTCGAAGCTGACGTGCTTGCTGATGTGCTTGCACTTGTTGAAGCTGACGTGCTTGCGCTTGTTGAAGCTGATGTGCTTGCTGACGTACTTGCGCTTGTCGAAGCTGACGTACTTGCTGATGTGCTTGCACTTGTTGAAGCTGATGTGCTTGCGCTTGTTGAAGCTGACGTACTTGCGCTTGTTGAAGCTGACGTGCTTGCTGACGTACTTGCGCTTGTTGACGCTGACGTACTTGCGCTTGTTGAAGCTGACGTACTTGCTGACGTACTTGCACTTGTTGATGCTGACGTGCTTGCTGATGTGCTTGCACTTGTTGATGCTGACGTACTTGCTGATGTGCTTGCGCTTGTTGATGCTGATGTGCTTGCTGACGTACTTGCTGATGTGCTTGCTGATGTGCTTGCGCTTGTTGAAGCTGACGTGCTTGCTGACGTACTTGCGCTTGTTGAAGCTGACGTGCTTGCTGATGTGCTTGCACTTGTTGAAGCTGACGTACTTGCTGACGTGCTTGCACTTGTCGACGCTGACTTAGATGCGCTTGTTGAGGCACTTCGGCTCACACTTGTCGACGCTGACTTAGATGCACTTGTTGAAGCACTTCTGCTCGCACTTGTCGACGCTGACTTAGATGCGCTTGTTGAAGCACTTTGGCTCGCACTCGTTGAAGCTGACTTAGACGCACTTGTTGAGGCACTTTGGCTTGCACTTGTCGACGCTGACTTAGACGCACTTGTTGAAGCACTTCGGCTTGCACTTGTCAACGCCGACTTAGACGCGCTTGTTGAGGCACTTTGGCTCGCACTTGTCGACGCTGACTTAGATGCGCTTGTTGAGGCACTTCGGCTCACACTTGTCGACGCTGACTTAGATGCGCTTGTTGAAGCACTTTGGCTTGCACTTGTCGACGCTGACTTAGATGCACTTGTTGAGGCACTTTGGCTCGCACTTGTCGACGCTGACTTAGATGCACTTGTTGAGGCACTTTGGCTCGCACTTGTTGACGCTGATTTTGAGGCACTTGTACTTACTGAGGCACTTTGACTCGCAGCTGTAGAAATAGACTTGCTAACTGAGATACTTTCAGACGTCAAGTCCTTCAAGCTACTTTTCACAGTATCTACTGTCTTATCACGGTAAGTAACTGTAATCACACCACTATCTGATATAGCAAGCGAACCGATTTCTTTACCTTTAACATAATCTGTACTCGCAAGAATCTTTGCATTAGCCTGCTTAAAGTTCTCAAGAACTTGATCCTTTTCTTCCTTCGTTAGTGCAGAAGGATTTTTAATACCTACTGTCGCACCACTTACAGGATCTTGGCGTTCATTAAATCCTCTAATGATAAATGTAGTTGTTTTAAGATCCCACTGAATTCCAGGGTTATCACTAGCACCATACTCCACAGTATATTCACCAGGTGTCATAGGAGACCAAGTGTTACCAGTTCTACCTACAGTTCCATAAACTTCGGATGTCCATGATTTTTTAGTAAAAGAATAAGAAGTAACTTTGTGAGTCTTTGGATCTCTCTGGACTTCTGCAAATTGATATTCTTTTGTAGGAAAGTTTGTTCCCGTCAATCCTATAATAGTTGCATTGTTCGGATTTTGCCAAAAATCTCGTAAGCCTTTGTCGTCATTGAAGACAATATTATAGTTTACCGCATCATCATTATATACCTCAATACGTGATGGCATCGTAATGGTTGGTGGATTGTCTGTTTGTCTAGAATTACCTGGAACACTTGGGTTTACTGGTTTTGTAGTATTAGGCCCTGTCTTAACAGGAGGATAAGTCATTACAGAAGTGTAGTTGCCAGGAGGGTTACTTGCTAAAAACTCCCTACTACTTGTCGCAACTTGTGCCTCCAAGGTTGCCTGAGTTGAGCTATTATTGGCTGTTCCAACAATCTCAATAGTGGCATCCAAGTTTTTTCTGGCACTGTGACCATGACGACCTTGGAAAACATACTCATTGTTGGGCCGACTTTTCATCTCCATTTTCACACCATTTAGATAGGCTGCTGTGATTGTCGTATTTGGATCGACTTTAGCAATCAAACCTGCATAGGTAAGAGGACTATCGGCATGCATCGAGATTGTCCATCTTACCTCACGACTAGTTGGTGTAAAAGTCCCAGACACAATATTTGCTGTTGTTTGCTCATTCTGAGTTTTAGGTTCAAAGCCTCTGAGATTTTCCCCTGTCGGCATTGCCTGTCCATTACGGCTATCACGTTGACCTGAATTTGCACGTAAAACAGCATTGGCGATAGAGTTACGAGCTGAAGTAGCTGATTTGACAACTGCTCCTAGGTCTGCATTCGGATCCTTCAAAGCATTTTCGATGTCAATAATCGCATTCTGAACTTTGAGAATCGCTGAGGCCGTATCTGGCAAATCTACTGCTTTTGCAAGATATTCACCCATTTCAGCTGAAAGTTTGGCAAGTTTCTTGCGATCTTCTTCTACCTTCTTAGCAGTTGCTTCTGTAGCGGCAGTTGTGGCTACAAGATCCGTTGCAGAAGCTGAGAAGTTGGTCGTTGAATCTGCAACTTTCTCTACTTTTGAGATTAGGGTATTAAGGGTTACCTTGCCCTCCAAAGCTGTCGATGCCGTTTCTGATGATTCACCTACTTTATCAGTTAGCGAGCTTGTATCCTTTCCAGCTTCGGTTACAGTTTCTTTCGCAGCCGTTTGTGATCCTGCTACAGTTGATGAAGCAGAGATACTTGTTGAAGCCGATGTACTTGCCGATTCTGATGCACTTGTACTCGCTGAGGCCGAAGCGCTCGTTGAGGCTGACTCTGAAGCTGATGTGCTTGCTGATACAGATGCACTTGTTGATGCTGACTCAGACGCACTTGTGCTTGCTGATACGGATGCAGATTCACTCGCTGATACTGACTCACTCTCACTTAATGACTGAGAAGTTGTGTCTGAAGTTGGTGTTTCTTGATCTCCTTGACCAACTGTTCCCAAGGTCGCTTGATCCGCATTAGCAAGAACTTCCTTACCTTCAACTACTTTTTCGACAGCTGTCTGTTCATTAGCATGAACATGAGATTGAGTCGCAATCCCTCCACCTATGACGGTTCCCGCAGCAGCTATACCCTTGAGGATATTAAGCCCAGTTAGGGAAGTTGAAACACGATCTTCAACGACTTCTGTTGTAACTTGAGCTGTGTCAATCCCACCACGAAGAACCTTGAATAAACCAAAAAGAGAGGTAGATGCTCGAAGCCAGTGTTTCCCTGACTTGATCAATTTATACCTCGTTACTCGGTCTGTTTCTCTATATCGTCCTTCTTGACGTCTAAAAAAACATTTTTTTAAAAATCTCCTTGGATTTCGTTTTTTTATAAAAACAAAGTCTTATTTATATTTTTTTTGTAAATAATGGCTATAATTTGGAGTTTTACTTATTTTATCATCTTTATCAGCATATATATTCAAAAATTTATAATATAGACTAATGTTTTTAATCGCTATATTATAGCACATTTTTTTGTCAGATATGTCTAAACTTTTTGACGATTTTTTTACCATATTTTAACCTTCTAGGCTTCATTTTTTTCATTTTATAAGTAAAAAGGAATATCAGTGAACTTTGAGTTCCTGTTTTTTTCAAACTTGTTTAGTTTGATTCCTCTAGATTTTGTCACCTCTACCATAATCTTAACAGTGATAAGATGACACTTTAGTTCACACCAAAAAAAGTAGCCTGATTGGGCGACTTAATTTTTTTATAGGGAGATTATTATGAAAAAAAGTTTTAGGAGTATAAGTTAAGTTCTTCTTAACTTATGAGATAAGTATACAGCTCCTATCTTAAAGTTTCCTTAAGTATTTTTAAATGTGAGATTTTCCCATTTTTCTCGCCAGTTTTTCTTAGAAAAACGCTTTTGATAGAGCTTCATTCGGTCTTGATTTTCTAGAAAATGAGGAGTCGGACAAATCTGAAAGTTCAAAAATATCATCCAAACCATAAGGAGCAAAGAGCTCTAAAGTTGCGTCAGCTTGCAAGCGAAGTCCTACTGCCGTACAACGCGCTCTGGATACTTACTCATGGCATCGCAGGAATTTCGTATGGGGACTATGCTGATGCATATAGACCTGATTTTTCAGTTCCCACTGATACTGAGGAAAGTCCTCCCTCAACTTGTTCTCTATAGCCAGCGTTTCCTCATAACTCACATCTGGATCAAAGAAAATCACATCCACATCCGTTTCACGGTCAAAAGCTGGCTTGTCTGACAAGAGATTCCAGATAAAATTTCGGACCGAACCTGCTGCCAACCAGGAATCATTTAATTCCAAGTCACGGATGATAGTCAGAATAGCCATCATATCAGGATTTTCTCTGAAAGAATCTAAAATTTCAGCCTTATTTTTCAATGTATTCATACCCCAAATGTTCATATGCCTTAGCTGTCGCGACCCGACCTGAACGAGTCCGCATGATAAAGCCTTTCTGGATCAGGTAAGGTTCATACATATCTTCTACCGTCTCACGCTCTTCGGCGATATTTACCGAAAGAGTTCCTAGCCCGACAGGACCGCCACCGTACATCTCAATCATGGTGCGGAGAATTTTCTGGTCCACATAGTCCAAGCCTTCATGGTCTACATCCAACATAGTCAAAGCCTTATCCGTAATCACATCATCAATCAAGCCATCGCCCATAATCTGCGCAAAGTCGCGCACGCGCTTGAGGAGACGATTGGCGATACGAGGAGTTCCACGGCTACGGAGAGCCAACTCAGAAGCTGCCTCATGAGTAATTTCCATCTCAAAAATATCTGCCGTCCGCTCGACAATCTCTGTCAAGTCATCATGGGCATAATACTCCATGTGACCAGTAATCCCAAAACGCGCACGAAGAGGATTTGACAGCATCCCTGCTCGTGTCGTCGCACCAATCAAGGTAAAAGGTGGCAATTCCAGATGGACACTGCGACTACCTTCCCCCGCACCAATCATGATGTCGATGTAGAAGTCTTCCATAGCACTGTAAAGCACCTCTTCCACCGACATAGGCAAGCGATGAATCTCATCAATGAAAAGAACATCTCCTGGCTCCAAGTCATTCAAAATCGCTACCAGATCACCGGCTTTTTCGATAACGGGACCAGACGTTTGTTTGAGATTGACTCCCAGTTCATTGGCAATGACAAAAGCCATGGTTGTTTTCCCGAGACCTGGAGGGCCAAACAAAAGAACATGGTCTAGCGCCTCGTCACGCATTTTTTTGCTGCTTCAATAAAGATTTGAAGCTGCTCTTTAACCTTGTCTTGACCGATATATTCACGTAAATATTGGGGACGGAGGGTACGTTCTACCAACTCCTCATCGCCCATGATTTCATTATCTAAAATTCTACTCATGCTCCTATTATAGCAAAAATCCAGCCCACAAACAAAAAAGCCACCGAATTTGGTGGCTTCATTAGGGAGATTATTATGAAAAAAAGAAAAAGTTTAGGATTTCTATTAAATAAAGTTAGGAGGTCTTTATTTAATGATTACATGATACAGAAGAAGACTTAAAGTTAGCTTAAGAGAAAAAAATTATTGTAATTTTTTTAGATTCACCCAAATCATGCCCGTACACTGGAAGCTAGACAAGGTTTCAAAACCTAAGGAACGATAAAATCCAAGAGTCTTTTCAGACTCTTCTGTCGCTAGTTGGATTTGGTAGGTATCCTTATAATCGGATAAAGCCTGCTTCATCAAGGTGCTGCCAATTCCTTGACGCTGATAAGTAGGCAAGACAATCAAATCCTGGACAAAAACCGAAGAAAAACCGTCTCCAATCAAGCGAACTAGACCAACGATTTTCTCACCATCACGGGCAAGATAAGTCGCTAGCGAATGAGACAAAGCCTGGGCCAACATTTGGGGCTGATTGGTATAATTTGTCCAACCAACTGCCTGATAGAGATGCAAAACGTCATCAATTGAAACAGATGTTTCTTTTGTAATCTTAATCATAGCAAACCTTTCTAACATTCTCTAAGGGATTTCAACTGTTGCCCATTTTCATCAAAATTATCTGGACTCAACCACGATTCAAAATGAGCTTTAACCCTTGGCCAGTCCTTATCAATCATAGACATCCAGTCCGTATCTCTGGTACGCCCTTTATAAATAACAGCTTGACGGAAAGTGCCTTCGTAGATAAAACCCAAACGTTCTGCTGCTTTTCTAGAAGGTAGATTTAGTGCATCACATTTCCACTCATAACGGCGATAGTTAAGCTCTTCAAAGACATAACGAGCAAGCAAATAGTGGGCTTCTGTTCCCATCCTGGTCTGTTTAAGAGCCGGCGAAAAGGTCACCGCGCCAACTTCAACCACACGATTAGCTTGGTCAATACGCATGAGAGAAAAAGTTCCCAGCGCCTTTCCAGTCGCTTTATCAATAATCGCATAATAGAAGCGATCCTTGCGCTCAATCATCTGCTTTAAAGCAACAATTAATTCTTCAAGATTTTCTACTGGTGGTTGAAAGAGATAGGTCCACATCTCTCGAGGTGATTCTGGACCATAAACAGCCAGCAAATCCTCCGCATGCTTTTCCACTGACAGAGCTTCGATAATCGTATACTGTCCTTCTATCCGTACAAGTGACGGTAAAACTCCAGGTATATCGTCTACAGGTTCACCAATCATCTGACCATATTCATTTACAGGCATAGCTTTCTCCTTGTCTTACTCTTATAAGTTTAAAGATGTGAATAGTATATCATATCTCTCAGGTAATCTACAAAAAATCCTCCAGATTCTACTCTGAAGGATTCATTTTTATTTCACAACAATGTTTACAAGCTTATTCGGTACAGCAATCACCTTCACAATTTCCTTGCCATCAATCTCTGCTTTAACTTTGTCGTTAGCCAGAGCCACTTCTTGCAATTCTTCGCGAGAAAGGTCCTTCGCAACCATGAGTTTGGCACGGACTTTGCCTTTGATTTGAACGACGATTTCGACTTCGTCTTCAACCAATTTGCTTTCGTCCCATGTTGGCCAAGCTACGTAAGAGATAGACTCACCTGTTGCTTCGACTGTTTGCCAGAGTTCTTCTGCCAAGTGAGGTGCAAATGGTGCGATCAATTGGATAAAGCCTTTGGCGTAGTCTACATAGAGTTTGTCTTCCTTGTTAGCTGCATTGACAAAGACCATGAGTTGGGCAATGGCTGTGTTGAATTTCATAGACTCGATTTGCTCTGTAACAGATTTAACGGTTTCGTTGTAAACCTTGTCAAGAGCGCCATTGTTTTCCGCAACGATTTCTTTACTTGTAATCAAACGGTAAACACGGTCAAGGAATTTACGGCTTCCTTCCAATCCTTCCTCAGACCAAGCGATGGAAGCATCGAGTGGTCCCATGAACATTTCATAGACACGAAGGGTATCAGCACCGTATTGTTCCACCACATCGTCTGGGTTGACAACGTTCTTGAGGGATTTAGACATCTTGGCTGGTGCTTGCTCCAACTCTTCCCCTGTTTCCACATGGAAGAAGGAACCGTCACGTTTTTCAACCTTGTCAGTTGCCACAAGTGCGCCACGGTGGTCACGGTAGCTGGTTCCCAAGATCATTCCTTGGTTAAAGAGTTTTTGGAATGGCTCTTTAGTTGGAACAACACCGAGGTCATAGAGGAATTTGTGCCAGAAACGAGCGTAAAGCAAGTGAAGCACGGCGTGTTCTGCACCACCCACATAGATATCGACTGGCAACCATTGTTTGAGGAGGTCCTCGTCAGCCAATTTCTCTGTGTTGTGTGGATCGATATAGCGGAGGTAGTACCAGCTTGAACCTGCCCATTGTGGCATAGTATTAGTTTCACGACGACCTTTGACACCATCTTCACGAGTCACTTCAAGCCAGTCTGTCAAGTTGGCCAATGGGCTTTCCCCAGTACCTGAAGGGCGAATGTCCTTGGTTACTGGCAAGACAAGTGGCAATTCACTTTCTGGAACAGCTGTTGAAGTTCCATCTTCCCAATGAATAATTGGGATTGGTTCACCCCAGTAACGTTGACGGCTAAAGAGCCAGTCGCGGAGACGGTAGGTAACCTTTTCTTGGCCAAAGCCTTTTTCTTCCAACCAAGCCACAATTTTAGCAATGGCGTCTTCTTTATTCAATCCATCTAGGAAGTCGGAATTAACATGAAGGCCATCTTCTGTGTAGGCAGCCTCTTCAACGTTTCCACCTTCCAAGACTTCTACGATTGGTAGGTCAAATTGTTTAGCAAATTCCCAGTCACGTTGGTCATGAGCAGGTACAGCCATAACAGCACCTGTTCCGTAGCTAGCAAGAACGTAGTCCGCAATCCAGATTGGAATTTCTTTACCGTTAACAGGGTTGATAGCATAAGCACCAGTCCAAACCCCTGTTTTTTCCTTGGCAAGGTCAGTACGAGCCAAGTCAGACTTGAGGCTAGCTTGGTGTTTGTAGTCAGCTACAGCCTCAGCTTGTTCGGGACTTGTGATAGCGTCTACCAAGTCATGCTCAGGAGCCAAAACAGTGAAGGTCGCACCAAAAAGGGTATCTGGACGTGTCGTAAAGACGGTGAATTCCTTGTCTGTTCCTTTTACTTTGAAAGTTACGTTAGCACCAGTTGATTTACCAATCCAGTTACGTTGCATGTCCTTGATAGACTCTGGCCAGTCAAGCTCATCCAAGTCATTGAGCAAGCGCTCCGCATAGGCAGTGATTTTAAGCATCCATTGGCGCATTGGTTTACGGACAACTGGATAACCACCACGCTCAGATGTTCCATCTGGAAGAACTTCTTCGTTGGCGATAGCTGTTCCCAATTCTTCAACCCAGTTTACTGGCACTTCTGCTTCATATGCTAAGCCTTTTTCGTAAAGCTTAGTGAAAATCCATTGCGTCCACTTGTAGTAGTTCGGATCTGTAGTATTAACTTCACGATCCCAGTCGTATGAGAAGCCAAGCGCATTGATTTGGCGTTTGAAGTTAGCAATGTTTTCTGCTGTGAATTCCGCTGGGTCATTTCCTGTATCCATAGCGTATTGCTCTGCAGGCAAACCAAAGGCATCCCATCCCATTGGGTGAAGGACGTTGTAGCCTTGTGCACGTTTAAAACGGCTGAGGATATCAGTCGCTGTGTAGCCTTCTGGGTGTCCTACGTGCAGACCCGCTCCAGATGGGTAAGGGAACATATCAAGCGCATAAAACTTAGGTTTTGAAGCGTCTGTTCCTGTCTTAAAAGTGTGATGGTCAGCCCAGTATTTTTGCCACTTAGGCTCGATTTCTTTATGATTGTAAAAACTCATAGCGTCTCTCCAATTTTCGTGATGCTCCTATTATACCATTTTTAGGGGGAATATTGTTCCTCTTTTTCGTGTTTTTTTATCGTTTTCGCCCTTTGAAAACTAGACTATTTTTACAAATAAATTCTAAAAATTCTCTAACATATATAATTTATCATTCAATTAATTCTTCATAAATAATATAGATGCAAGATAGGGCTTTTTATGGTAGAATATAGGAAAGTGCTTTCTCAGAAGGAGGAAAATATGGACAAACAAACCATCGCTGTTTTAGGGCCTGGTTCTTGGGGTACTGCGCTGTCACAAGTTCTAAATGACAACGGACACCAAGTACGTATCTGGGGAAATATTCCTGATCAAATTGATGAAATTAATACACAACATACTAACAAACGCTATTTTAAGGATACTGTATTAGACGAAAAAATTGTTGCCTATCATGATTTGGCAGAAACCTTGAAGGGGGTTGATGCCGTCTTGTTTGTGGTGCCAACTAAGGTGACCAGATTGGTAGCTCAACAAGTGGCTGCTGTTTTGGATCATAAAGTGGTTGTCATGCATGCTTCAAAAGGCCTCGAACCCAATAGCCACAAACGTCTTTCAACCATCCTAGAAGAAGAAATCCCTGAAGAATTGCGCAGTGAGATTGTGGTTGTATCTGGTCCTAGCCATGCAGAAGAAACGATTGTACGTGATATTACCTTGATTACGGCTGCTTCTAAAGATTTACAGACTGCTCAATATGTTCAAAAACTCTTTAGCAACCACTACTTCCGCCTTTATACCAATACAGATGTGATCGGAGTGGAAACAGCTGGTGCTCTTAAAAATATCATTGCCGTTGGTGCAGGTGCCCTTCATGGACTTGGATTTGGGGATAATGCCAAAGCTGCTATTATCACGCGCGGGCTGGCAGAAATTACCCGTCTGGGGAGTTAAACTTGGAGCAAATCCATTAACTTACAGTGGACTTTCTGGGGTTGGAGATTTAATCGTTACCGGAACTTCTGTCCACTCACGTAACTGGCGTGCAGGAGATGCTCTTGGGCGTGGCGAAGCCTTGGCAGATATCGAAGCAAATATGGGAATGGTCATTGAAGGAATTTCAACAACCAAAGCTGCTTACGAATTAGCGCAAGAGCTGGAGTTTATATGCCTATTACTCAAGCCATTTACCAAGTTATTTATGAAAATGTTAATATTAAGGATGCCGTTTCTGAACTCATGAGCAATGAGTTCAAGGCAGAGAACGAGTGGTCTTAACCCACATTTAGAAAGGAACCTCATGATGCAAAAAGTTAGAAAAGCCGTTATCCCTGCTGCAGGACTTGGAACTCGCTTCCTTCCTGCTACCAAAGCTTTGGCCAAAGAAATGTTGCCAATCGTTGATAAACCAACCATCCAGTTTATCGTTGAAGAAGCTCTTAAATCTGGAATTGAGGACATTCTTGTGGTAACAGGAAAGTCAAAACGTTCTATCGAAGACCATTTCGACTCAAACTTTGAACTAGAATACAACCTCAAGGAAAAAGGAAAAACCGACCTTTTGAAACTAGTTGACGAAACAACTGGTATGCGTCTTCACTTCATCCGTCAAACACACCCACGCGGGCTCGGAGATGCCGTCTTACAAGCCAAAGCTTTCGTCGGAAACGAACCCTTTGTGGTTATGCTTGGAGATGACCTCATGGATATCACTGATGATAAAGCTGTTCCATTGACCAAGCAGCTCATGAATGATTATGAGAAGACTCACGCTTCTACTATCGCCGTAATGCCTGTCCCACACGAAGAAGTTTCTTCATACGGTGTTATCGCTCCTCAGGGTGAAGGAAATGACGGTCTTTACAGTGTTGAAACCTTCGTTGAAAAGCCAGCGCCTGAAGACGCACCAAGTGATTTAGCTATCATCGGTCGTTACCTTCTCACACCTGAAATTTTCGGCATCCTCGAAAGTCAAAAACCAGGTGCGGGAAATGAAATCCAGCTAACAGATGCTATCGACACCCTCAACAAAACTCAACGAGTATTTGCTCGTGAGTTTAAAGGTGCACGTTACGATGTCGGGGACAAGTTTGGGTTTATGAAGACTTCCATCGAATACGCTCTTAAACACCCACAAGTCAAAGACCACTTGAAGGACTACTTGATTGATCTTGGAAAAGAACTTTCAGGAGAAAAATAAACAATTTGTCAAACAGTCAGATTTAACTTAAATCTGGCTTTTTTGATGTCTAAATCTCAAGACCTAATCCCTATCCAAAGCCCTGTTCTAAGCCTAATTTCTTGCAAGAGATGCTTTTATGGTATAATAATAAAGAGTGAGGAATTCTATGAACAAACATGTAACAAGAATCAAACAAAAAGGACTGGCCTTACTTGGGTCTCTAAAATTAACAATTTCTAAAAATGAATACAAAAGAAAAAAAGAGTGGAAAAAAATTCTAGAAGAAAAAAAGCAAACGCAAACACCATTCGATATCTGGGACTTTATTTGCAAAAATTTTACTTGGAATAAAGGCAACTTTTAACACACTTTTCATCCTAGCTTTTATTGGCGGTCTCCTTGGAACAGGGGTTGCCTTGGGGTATGCTGTTTCTCTCTTTGATCAAGTTAGTGTCCCTCAAACAGAAGATTTGATCAAGCAGGTCAATAATATTTCATCCATCTCTGAAATCCGCTATGCAGATGGTTCCATGATTAGCGCTATCGAAAGCGATCTACTTCGCACATCTGTATCATCAGATGCCATTTCAGATAACCTCAAGCAAGCTATCGTTGCAACCGAGGATGAACACTTTGCAGAGCACAACGGTGTCGTTCCTAAAGCTGTCATTCGTGCCAGTCTAGGAAAATTCATCGGACTTGGTTCTTCCAGTGGAGGATCTACCCTAACACAACAGCTCATCAAACAACAAGTGGTTGGTGATGCTCCTACGCTTGCCCGTAAAGCCAGTGAAATCGTTGACGCCTTGGCCTTAGAAAGAGCCATGAGCAAGGACGAAATCCTAACCACCTATCTCAACGTTGCTCCTTTTGGTCGTAACAATAAAGGTCAAAATATCGCAGGGGCTCAACAAGCTGCCAAAGGGATTTTTGGGGTGGATGCAAGCAAACTGACCATTCCCTCAAGCAGCTTTCCTAGCAGGTTTACCACAAAGCCCTATCTCCTACTCACCTTATGAGTCTACTGGTGAGATGAAGAGCGAAGAAGATATTGAACTCGGTATTAAGCGCTCAAAAGATGTTCTCTACAATATGTACAGAACAGGAGTCCTCAGTCAAGAAGACTATGAAACCTACAAGGCTTATGACATTAAGCAAGATTTCTTGCCAGCAGAAAATGCTAGCGTTACCTCTAAAGGCTTCCTCTACTTCACTGCACTCGATGAGGCTACCAAGATTATGTATGATTATCTGGTGCAAAAGGACAATGTTTCTGACCAAGAACTACAGAACGAATCGATCCGAAAATCTTATCGAGAATTGGCCGAAAAAGAAATCCAAAACGGTGGTTACCGTATTACAACTACCATCGATAAAACGATTCATACTGCTATGCAAAATGCCGTAACAAACTACGGATACCTTCTAAATGATAGCTCGGGTCAACCTGAAGTTGGGAATGTCTTGATGGACAATCAAACTGGGGCGATTTTAGGGTTTGTAGGTGGACGAGATTATCAGACCAATCAAAACAATCATGCCTTCGATACCAAACGTTCTCCTGCCTCCACTACCAAGCCACTCTTGGCCTACGGTATTGCTATCGACCAAGGGCTTATGGGAAGTGCTAGCATCCTCTCTAACTATCCAACAAACTTCTCTAACGGAACTCCGATCATGCATGTCAACAGTCCTGGAACAGCCATGATAGACCTTAAAGAAGCTCTAAACTATTCTTGGAACATCCCAGCCTACTGGACCTACCGAATGCTCCGTGAAAAAGGGGTTGATGTCCGTTCTTACATGGAAAAAATGGGCTATGAAATCCCAGAATATGGTATTGAAAGTCTTCCTATGGGAGGAGGAATTGAAGTTACTGTAGCCCAGCATACCAATGGCTACCAAACACTGGCTAACAATGGTACCTATCATAAGAAATACATGATCTCAAAAATTGAGAAAACGAGTGGTGAGGTTCTCTATGAACATCAGGCTAAACCTATCCAAGTTTACTCTAAAGCTACTGCAACCATTATGCAGAGTCTGCTAAGAGATGTGCTTTCATCTCGAGTTACTACAAGCTTCCAAACTGATCTGGCTTCTATCAATTCCAGTCTAGCAGGTGCTGACTGGATCGGAAAAACTGGTACAAGCAATGAAGAAGGAGATATGTGGCTCATGGTCTCTACTCCAAGATTAACTCTGGGAGGCTGGGTTGGACATGACGACAACAGTTCTCTAGCCCAGGGAGCTTACTACCGCAATGCAAAATATATGGCTCATCTGGTAAACGCCATTCAACAAGCATCCCCTTCTGCTTGGGGTTCAGAACGTTTCAAACTCGATTCAAGTGTCACTTCATCACAAGTCCTCAAATCAACTGGTCAAAAGCCAGGGAAGGTGACTATTAATGGAAAAGAAATTAATCTGAGCGGAGAAACGGTGACTAGCTACTGGGCAAACCAAGCTGGCGCGCCAACTACTAGCTACAAATTTGCTATTGGTGGAAGTGACTCTGACTACCAAAATGCTTGGAACACAATTTTAGGAAGTCTGCCTAAAGCATCTTCTTCCTCATCAAACAATAGCAATAGCAGTAACAGTAATAACAATAACAATAACAACAACAATAATAATCGTAATAATACTTCTAATAGTAACGGGAACAGTAATAATAGCTCTAGTTCCAATAACAGAAATAGCAATCAACGGCGCTAACTAAACGTCACAATTATTGAGAGTGGGAAAGAAATGATTTTTCTCCACTCTCTTTTTTCTTTCTTCCTTTCATGGTACAATAGCAACATGAATAACTATCAAAAAAATATTTTTAAGGGAACCATTTATTCTCTCCTATCTGGCTTGATCTGGGGAATCTGCGGAATCTTTGGAGAGTACTTTTTTTCACATTATCAGGTCTCTTCAGGGTGGATTACTTCTATGCGTTTACTCGTCGCAGGTAGTTTCGTAATCATCTTATCTAGCCTTAAACTCCGGTTCCAGCTTTTCGATATCTGGAGAAATCGAAACAACTACCTTCCTTTCCTTGCCTATGCTATCTTAGGGATCTTCTCTGTACAATTTTTCTTTTATCTCTGTGTGGAGTACTCCAACGCTACAACTGCAACCATCCTCCAATTTATCAGTCCTGTCTTCATTCTTATCTACAACCGTATTATCTACAAGAAAAAAGCTTCGAAAAAAGCGATCTTCTATGTTCTGACTGCTATGCTTGGAGTCTTTTTAATGGCTACCAAAGGCGATCTGTCTAAGCTATCCATCACTCCTCTTGCTTTACTGACTGGACTTCTCAGTGCCCTAGGCGTCATGTTCAATGTCATCTTACCCCAACGTTTCGCTAAAAAATATGGTTTTGTGCCAACTGTTGGCTGGGGAATGATTATCGCTGGACTTTTTAGTAATTTTCTCTACCCCGTTTATAAGATTAGCTTCCAGGTTGATGCCATCAGTATCTGTATTTGTTTGACTATTGCCTTTTTGGGAACTGCTTTTGCCTTTTTCCTATCGATGAAGGCTGTCTCTCTCGTTTCCCCATTGGTGGTGTCGGTCGTTAGCGCAAGCGAACCTTTATCATCTGCTATTCTAAGCGTTCTCTTTCTAGGTTTAGTCTTGGATGGGTATCTGCTACTGGCTATGATTTTGATTATCATTCCAATGATCTTTCTATCCATTGAAGAATCAAAAAACAAACTGAAAGAATCCTCTTTTAACACTTAAAGGCTTCAAAATTGAAGCCTTTTTTGGTAGAATAGTAAGCATTACAAAGAGTGAGGAGACACCTATGACTGCTACAAAAATGAATGCACAAGAAATTATCCAATTTATCGCAAATGCTGAGAAAAAGACAAGTGTAAAAGTGACCTTTGAGGGGCAACTTGCCGGAGCTATCCCTGCTTCTGTTATCAAACTTGGGAATGTTCTCTTTGGAGACTGGAAGGATATCGCCCCACTTCTCGAAGGACTTACAGAAAACAAAGGACTATGTTGTTGAACAAGACGCTCGCAACTCTGCTGTACCTCTCCTTGATAAACGTGATATCAATGCTCGTATCGAGCCAGGCGCTATCATCCGTGACCAAGTTGAGATTGGTGACAATGCTGTTATCATGATGGGAGCTGTTATCAATATCGGTGCTGAAATCGGTGCTGGCACTATGATTGATATGGGAGCTATCCTTGGCGGACGTGCTATTGTCGGTAAAAATAGCCACGTTGGTGCAGGTGCTGTTCTTGCAGGCGTTATCGAGCCAGCCAGCGCTGAGCCTGTTCGTGTCGGTGACAATGTTCTCATCGGTGCTAACGCTGTAGTTATCGAAGGTGTTCAAATCGGTAGCGGTTCTGTTGTCGCTGCAGGTGCTATCGTCACTCAAGATGTTCCAGAAAATGTTGTAGTGGCTGGTGTCCCAGCTCGTGTTATCAAGGAAATCGATAGCCAAACCCAACAAAAAACAGCGCTAGAAGATGCGCTTCGCACCTTGTAATTAGTAACAGAGGCGGAAACTTTTCCAGCCTCTTTCTCGTATCAATAGAAGGAAATTAACTATGTTAGATTTGATTCAAACTCGACGCGATCTTCACCAAATTCCTGAGATTGGTTTAGAAGAATTCAAGACTCACGCTTATTTACTCAATGTTATTGAGAAATTAACAGCTGGTAAGGATTTTGTTCAGATTCGTACTTGGCGAACAGGTATTTTAGTTTACTTGCAGGGAAGTCAGCCAGAACGTACCATTGGTTGGCGAACAGACATCGACGGACTCCCAATTGTTGAACAAACAGGCCTTCCTTTTGCCTCTCAACACCAAGACCGTATGCATGCTTGTGGACACGATTTTCACATGACCATTGCCCTTGGAAGTCTTGAACGTGCTTTAGAAAACCAACCAAAAAACAATCTCCCTCTTTCTCTTCCAACCTGCAGAAGAAAACGAAGCAGGTGGTATGCTCATGTATGAAGATGATGCTTTTGGAGACTGGTTGCCTGACCAATTCTATGGACTTCATGTCCGTCCTGACTTAAAAGTTGGACAGATTGCGACCAATACCCATACACTCTTTGCGGGCACTTGCGAAGTCAAGATTCGCTTTAAGGGTAAAGGCGGACACGCTGCCTTTCCACACGAAGCCAACGACGCTCTGGTTGCAGCTAGCTATTTTGTGACCCAAGTCCAGTCAGTCGTCAGCCGTAATGTCGATCCTATCGAGGGAGCTGTTGTCACTTTCGGTGTTTTTCAAGCTGGGACAACCAACAATGTCATAGCTGATACAGCTTTCTTGCATGGAACCATTCGAGCTCTCACACACAGCATGAGCCTCTTGGTTCAAAAACGTGTCAAAGCTATCGCTGAAGGTGTCGCAGCTGCTTTTGATATGGATGTGGAAGTTGAACTCAAGCAGGGAGGTTATTTACCAGTCGAAAACAACCCTGAACTAGCCCGCCAATTGATGACCTTCTTTGATGAAAAAGAGGGCATTGAACTAATCGACATCGAACCTGCCATGACAGGGGAAGACTTTGGGTTATCTTCTATCCAAAGGTTCCTGGTGTCATGTTCTGGCTTGGAATTGATAGTCCCTATGCTCTTCACCATCCAAAGATGAGTCCTAAGGAAGAAGCTCTGGCAATCGGTGTCGAGGCTGTATCAAGCTTTTTAGCCAAGAAAGCTGCGGAGTAAATTATGAAAAAAAGCTTACGCAAGCAGGTCTTGCAAGGACTTAAGTCTCTATCCAAGGAAGAAAAGCAGAGCATGAACGATTGGCTCACAGAGCAGCTCCTTCAACATCCATTTTTATAAGGAAAGCAAAAACCATCGCCACTTACCTGTCTTTTCCCCATGAATTTCAGACAGCTGAGACTGATTGAACAAGCTCAAAAAGATGGGAAGACTATTCTCATTCCCAAAACTTATCCACATGGGAAAATGGACCTGGTGCTCTATGAACCAGAGAAACTCGAAAGAAATTCTTTTGGACTCCTTGAACCTCAGGGGGAAGCTATTGTCTTTGAGCCGTCTCAGATTGACTTGATCCATGTTCCCGGTTTAGCTTTCAATACTTCTGGTTATCGAGTTGGCTACGGCGGTGGCTATTACGACCGCTACTTGGAGCATTTTTACTGGTCACACCATTAGTACACTTTATCCTTGTCAGATTCAGGATTTCCATCCTGATCCACATGATATTCCCGTTGAGGAGGTACTCATCTATGAAAGAGATCTTTGATCGTCGGTATCCTGTCACGAGCTTCTTTCTTCTCGTGACAAGCCTAGTTTTTATACTCATGTTTCTAACCAGTGGTTTCAACTATACCAGCGCAGCCACCTTGTATAAATTCGGAGCTGTGTATCCCCCAGCAATCAAGGCCATGCCTGAACAAATCTGGCGCTTATTCTCAGCCACCTTTGTCCACATTGGCTTGGAACACTTTTTAGTCAATATGCTATCCCTCTACTTCTTGGGACGTCAGATGGAACAAATCTTTGGCTCCAAACAGTTTTTCTTTATCTACCTTCTATCAGGTATGATGGGAAATCTCTTTGTCCTCGTTTTTAGTCCCTAATGCTATTACTGCAGGGTGCTTCAACTGCCCTCTACGGTATGTTTCGCCTCTATTGTCGTTCTCCGTTATGCCTCACGCAACCCCTATCTCCAACAGCTCGGTCAATCCTACCTTTCCCTCTTGGTCATCAACCTAGTAGGAAGTGTTTTAATGCCTGGGATCAGCCTTGCTGGACACGTAGGTGGAGCTGTCGGTGGCGCATTACTAGCTATCGTCTTCCCAGTTCTAGGCGAACGAAAGATATACAGCCCAGGCCAACGTGGTCTTGCAACCCTAGCTTTCATTGCTTTATCAGCCTTGATGCTTTTTATCGGATTACTTTAAGACAAATAAAAACCATTGGAAACTCTCTAAGAGAGCTTTATTTCCAATGGTTTTTTCATATCAATCGTTAGACTACAAAATTTTAAAACCCATTATTATCGCTGAGTTCTTTGAACCAGTGGCCAGATTTTTTCAGGCGACGTTCTTGTGTTTCCAAGTCTAGCTCGACCAAACCATAGCGATTTTTGTAACTATTGAGCCATGACCAGCAATCGATAAAGGTCCAGATCAAGTATCCTTTACAGTTAGCACCGTCTTCAATAGCGCGATGGAGTTCACGAAGGTGACCTTTGACAAAGTCAATACGGTAGTCATCCTGAATCATGCCATTTTCACGGAATTTATCCTCACCTTCAACACCCATCCCATTTTCTGTCAGCATCCACTCGATATTCCCGTAGTTTTCCTTGATGTTTTGGGCAATGTCATAAATCCCTTGCTCGTAGATTTCCCAACCGCGGTGTGGATTGATCTTACGACCTGGCATGACGTAAGGTTCATAAAAATGCTCTGGCAAGAGTGGGCTGTCAGGATGCTTAGCAAAACGCGGCGCCATGACACGCAAAGGTTGGTAGTAATTCACTCCTAGGAAGTCAACGGTGTGCTCGCTAATAAGTTCTAACTCTTCGGCTGTGTACTCTGGTAACAAGTCATGCTCAGCCAAAATTTCCACTAACTCTTCTGGATAAGCTCCTAAAACAGACGGATCTAGGAAAGATTGTGCCTGAAAGAGGTCGGCAATACGAGCAGCCTTGACATCGGCAGGATGCTGGCTACGTGGATAGGCTGGTGTCAAGTTAAGGACAATCCCAATCTTAGAACCAGGCAAGACCTCATGGCAGGCTTTGACCGCAAGAGTGCTGGCTAGCTGGGTATGATAGGCAACCTTAACCGCTGCTTTGGCATCTACCTTATGAGGATAATGGGCATCATAGAAATAGCCGAACTCTACAGGAACGATAGGTTCATTGAAGGTAATCCATTGGTCCACAAGGTCGCCATAAGTCTCAAAACAGAAGCGAGCATAGTCTTCATAAGCCTTAATAGTTGCCTTATTTTCCCAGCCATCCCCATCTTCTTGAAGAGCAAAAGGCAAGTCAAAGTGATAAAGATTGACTAAGAGACGGATTCCCTTGGCCTTGATGGCTTCAAATACCTGACGGTAGAAAGCCACACCTTGAGGGTTGACTTCCCCACGTCCCTGTGGGAAAAATACGAGACCACTGGATAGAAGTTCGAAAGGCTGTGTGGCCAGTTTCTAACAAAAGTTCGATATCTTTTTCCCAATTTTCATAGAAGGTCGATGTCTTATCTGGTCCAATCCCATTATAGTAGCGATTTGGTTCCACTTGAAACCAATAATCCCAGAGATTATCTCCCTTTCCGTCACCATGCACTCGCCCTTCTGTCTGTGGCCCAGAAGTTGAGGAACCCCAGACAAAATCCTTTGGAAATTTTAGCATAGCTCTACCTCTTTATTTATACTCATCGAAATTCAAATTCAAACCACGTCAGATCCACCTTGCCATATATGTGTTACTGACTTCGTCAGTTCTATCCACAACCTCAAAACGGTGTTTTGAGCAACCTGCGGCTAGATTCCTAGTTTGCTCTTTGATTTTCATTGAGTATTACTTTTTTATGTTTATTTTATCTCATTATAGAGAAAAAAACAAGGCAAAAAACTAGTTACATTTTTTTGTCTTGTTTTTTTCTTCTGATTATAGATTTTATTTGTTGGTTAAGATTTCAAGGGTTTCAAGCAAGCTATCTGCGTGAACTTCGATTGTATCCCCTGTCGCCTTGATCTTGACTTCTACGATACCATCAGCTGCTTTCTTCCCAACAGTGATACGGATTGGAAGACCAATCAAGTCGCTGTCACTGAATTTAACACCGACACGTTCGTTACGGTCATCCGTCAAGACTTCGTAGCCTTTATCTACCAAAGCTTCTTCGATACGATTTGTCAATGCAAGACTTGCTTCATCCTTGACATTAACCGGAATCAAGTGCACATCAAATGGCGCCAATTCTTTAGGGAAGTTGATCCCCCAAGCATAACGATATTCGCCTTTTGGAGTTTTGTTGACAAAGAGGCGAGCGTGTTGCTCCATGACTGCTGAAAGGAGACGGCTCACACCGATACCGTAGCATCCCATGATGATTGGCACAGCACGACCATTTTCATCCAAAACATCTGCTCCCATGCTTGCTGAGTAACGAGTCCCAAGTTTGAAAATGTGACCAATCTCGATACCACGCGCAAAATTAAGGACACCTTGTCCATCTGGAGAGATTTCACCCTCACGAACTTCACGGACATCGACATACTCGGCAGTGAAGTCACGACCCGGGTTTACACCAGTCAAGTGGTAGCCATCTTCGTTGGCACCAACAACAGCATTGCGGCTATCTTGTACCTTGCGGTCTGCGATAATCTTGACATTTTCTGGAAGATCGACTGGGCCAAGTGAACCAAAGTCCGCTCCCAACAATTCTTTCACTTCTGCCTCAGTTGCAGGTTCCAAGAAGTCTGCTCCAAGGTAGTTTTTCAACTTAACTTCATTGAGTTGGTCATTGCCGACAAGTAGAGCCACAACTGGCTCTTAGTCTGCCATATAAACCAAGGTCTTGATTGTTTGCTCTTCAGAGATATTCAAGAAGGCTGCGACTTCATCAATTGATTTGACACCTGGTGTTTCCACACGAGCCACTTCATCTTCAGTCACAACACGATTGCTTGGTTTGTACTCATTGGTTGCCATTTCCAAGTTGGCTGCATAGCTTGATTCACTTGAGTAGGCAATGGTATCTTCACCAGAAACCATCCATTTGAGCAATTCTGCCTTGATTTCTTCTTGCACTTGATCAGGAATTTCGTCAAATGATGCAACAGACTTGTCTAATACCACCCAACGGTCAAGGTCTGTACGAGCAGGTGTGATAGCCATAAATTCTTGGCTATCCTTACCACCCATGGCTCCACCGTCACCGATGATTGCTTTAAAGTCCAAGCCACTACGAGTAAAAATACGTTCGTAAGCTGCCTTGTACTCATCATAAGTAACATCCAAACTATCGTAGTTAGCGTGGAAGCTATAGCCATCTTTCATGATGAACTCACGGGTACGAAGAAGTCCATTACGTGGACGTTTTTCATCACGGTACTTAGGCTGGATTTGGTACAAGTTCAAAGGCAATTGCTTGTAAGACTTGACAGAATCACGGACAATAGCTGTAAAAGTTTCTTCGTGAGTTGGCCCCAAGATGAAGTCTGACTTCTCACGGTTTTTCAATTTGTACAAGTCTTCCCCTGTAGGTTTCATAACGGCCAGATTCACGCCAAAGGTCAGCACTGAGAAGCGCTGGAGCCAACATCTCAACAGCACCCAATCTTGTCAAACTCTTGACGCATGATCTTTCTTAGCTTTTTTTCGATAACACGGTTAGCAAGCGGTAGGTAAGAGTAAACTCCTGCTGATACTTGGCGAACATAACCAGCACGCAACATAAGGGCGTGGCTGATAACTTGAGCATCGCTTGGCATTTCGCGAAGCGTTGGAATAAGCATTTTACTTTGTTTCATAATGACTCCTCTAATTCTTAAAAGAAGGTTCGCATGATGTCATTCCAAGTTACGGCGATCATCAAAACGACCATAATGACAACTCCGACCAGAGTGACATAGGTTTCAATTTCTTGTTTTAGTGGTTTGCGACGGATAGCTTCTAGGATATTGAGCACGATTTTTCCACCATCGAGCGCAGGGATCGGAATCAAGTTGAAGATACCGATATTGATGGAAATCATAGCCAAGAAGAACAAGACATTCTCAAGACCATTTTTAGCGGCATCACTGCTTGCCTTAAAGATAGCAACGGGACCACCTAATTTATTCAAATCAGGTTGGAAGATCAAGCTTTTCAAAGCATTCAGGATACGTAAAGCTGAATCTGCCGCAGTTGTAAATCCGCCCATAAACATAGACCAGATATCTGATTTGAGCCTTGGCTGAACACCCAGTATATAACGACCTTGGTTTTCTTCAGGTGTCACACTGACTTGTTTTTCAGTTCCATTTTCAGAAACCGTCACATCCAAAACGGGCGCTGTTTTGTCCTTGGTTTCTGCATCGACCGCCTGAATCAAATCTGACCAGTTTGAAATCTCATAACTGCCGACTTTAGTGATTTGGGCAGTATTTTCAACTCCAACCTTAGCCAAAGCGCTATCTGGAATAATACTGAAGTTATTCGTTTGCGTATCACGGACGCCACCTTGCATGAAAAATCAAAGATCCAAAAAGACGACGACTCCTAGGATAAAATTATTCATAGGACCAGCAAAGTTGGTAATCAATTTGCCCCAGACAGTCGCATTCTGATATTGGACGTCTAAGGGAGCAATACGAACTTCCGTTCCATCAGCTTCCACAATGGTCGCATCATGGTCTACTGAGAAAGTCTTTTCCTCTTCTAAGACCAAGCCTCTAATAAAGAGTTTATCCTCAAAAAATCAAACTGAGTGACCTGCATAGGCAGAGCTGTCTGGTCAACCTTTTTACCAGAGAGATTGATGCGTTTGACCTTACCATCCGCTGCCAATGTTAGACTTGCAGGGAGTTCCAGTCTTAATCTCTGTCGTATCTTCACCCCAACCTGCCATCCGAACGTAACCACCCAGTGGCAGGAGACGAATAGTATAAGCAGTTCCCATCTTTTTCCGATATGGGCAAAGATTTTGGGGACCCATACCCGATGGCAAATTCACGAACCAAAATTCCCGGACTTTCTTAGCAAAGTAAAAAAATGTCCCGAACTCGTGAACCACTACGATAATCCCAAAGACCAGGATAAATGTTAGTAATCCTATCATTTAATTTCTATTTACCTTTCCTTAAAATAAGCCAAAGAGGTGCATAATAGGGAAGACAGCCAGCATGCAATCAAAACGATCCAATACCCCACCATGACCTGGGATAAACTTGCCTGAGTCTTTGACACCAAAGTGACGTTTCATCGCACTTTCGATCAAATCCCCCCAACTGACCAGCTATACTAAAGAAAATAGCAAAGACCATCATTTTGTAAATCCCATAAGGTAAAGCAACAGTACTATCAACTAGCATAAAAATCAAAGTCACTAGCATAGCAGCCACGATCCCCCCCATAGCACCCTCTATGGTCTTGTTAGGGGAAACTCTCGGAGCTAGTTTTCTCTTACCAAACTTCATTCCTACTAGATAGGCTCCACTATCGGTTGCCCAGACCATACACAGTCCCAAAAGCGCCTTATCCAAACCTGCAATACGAGCATCGACCAAAGCATTAAAGCCAAAGCCAACATAAAAACTCATGGCAATCGGAAAAACAGCATCCTCAATAGTATAGTTCTTGCTGAAGACTGTTGCCCCTAGTAAAATCAGTATCACGACACTATAAGCAACAACGTTCCCATCCACAGGCAAAAACTTCAGGTAGTTTTCCAAAGGAATAGTCAGAAAAAGGTTGCTAATAAAGTCAAGAGTCCTTCAGGCGTCATGGTATTTAACCCCTTCATGCGCAGTAACTCATGTACTCCCAACATAGCCACAATCCCCATGGCAATCTGGAGCCATAAGCCACCAATCGCCAAGATTGGGATAAAGATAGCCAAGGCCAAGATAGCAAAAAGGGTTCTCTTTTGTAAATCCTGTATCATAATATCTCCTAAACTCCTCCAAAGCGACGGTTGCGACGATTGTACTCGATGATAGCTTCTTTCAAGGCTTCCTCATCAAAGTCAGGCCACAAGACATCCGTGAAATAGAGCTCGCTATAAGCAGCCTGCCATAGCAAGAAATTACTCAAACGAAGTTCACCGCTGGTCCGAATAATCAAGTCAGGATCACGCAAGACTTTTGGCAAATGTCCCGTAAAGAGATATTCCCCAATCAATTCCTCTGTGATATCACCAGGATTGATCTTAGCATCTAAAACATCCTGTGCAATCAACTTGACCGCTTGTGTAATCTCAGCTCGTCCACCATAATTAAGAGCAAAATTAAGAATCAATCCTGTATTTAACTTAGTCAGCTCTTCTGCCTTTTTAAGAGCATCAAAAGTCTGCTTCGGCAAACGATCAGTCTCCCCAATCATTTGAATCTTCATGTTCTTCTGATGCAATTCGGGAACAAACTTATCATAAAATTCAACAGGTAAGTTCATGATAAATTTGACTTCCTGATCTGGACGGGTCCAGTTTTCAGTTGAGAAGGCATAGACCGTCAAGGCTTTGACACCCATATCACTAGCAGCAATCGCTACCTTTCTCAATGCATCCATCCCAGCCTTATGCCCAAAGACACGTGGCTGCATCCGTTTTTTAGCCCAACGGCCATTCCCATCCATGATCACACCAATGTGGTCTGGCACCATTGTGGGGGTTTCTGTTGTTTTATCTTTTTTTAAAAATCCAAACATGATTGTATTCCTATTCAAAAATCTATCGTTTCATTATACCATATTTTTCACTTTTCTTCTATTATCGTCTATCATTCTACGGCGAAATTTCCCATATATCTCCTATATTTCCAGTATATCAAGCCTTGCATTTCCTAAAGAAAGTTGATACAATAAAATCATAGAGATTCGATCCTTGTTCAGCCACAGGGATTTTTTATTGAAAGGATTTTATCATGTCAAAGACACTCCAACGTAAAAAACAATTGAGAAACAGCCTACGTCGCTCAGGTGCATTTTCAAACACTGTAAACAAGGTTGTCGAAGAAACAAAAAAAGTTGTAAAACATGCTGAAAAAGCAGCAAGCGATGCAGGTAAAGCTGTCTCTAAAAAGGTTGAAAAAACTGTAGAAGCAACCAAAGAGCAAGCTCAAAAAGTTGCTACTTCTGTAGAAGATTTCGCAGCTAACCTAGGGGGACTTTCAGTTGACCGCGCTAAGACTTTCTACGATGAAGGTATCAAGTCTGCTACTGACTTCAAAAACTGGACGGAAAAAGAACTCCTTGCCTTGAAAGGAATCGGTCCAGCTACTATCAAGAAATTAAAAGAAAACGGCATCAAGTTCAAGTAATCTTTCTTGTTCCTTGCTTTTCCGTCAAAAACTTGTTAAAATAAAGCCATTAGAGGTGTTTTGAGTCCCACATTTTACAGAAAGTGGCGGTGCTGAGAAGTCCACAAATGTGTCAAAACTGGTTGCTAATGGATGAGATTTAAAAATGAAATATAAATCTTTTTGTTTCCTTTTAGGACTAGACAGCGAGTTGCAGGCTGTACTTAAGTACGGCAAGACGAGCTAACGACGTCATAAAAGAGAAACAAGAAGATTAAAGTTGCGGGCATCTGCCCGAAATTGGGTGGTACCGCGGATTAACACATTCGTCCCTGTCAGATTGATGGCAGGGGCGATTTTTATTTTAGACCCCTAGCCAAAGGAGGTTGTCATGAAACAATCTTTTAACACCAGCAAACTCTACTATGGTTTTCCTATCTTCATCTTGGGATATCAGGACAAGAACTTTGGGCACAATATCACGACCTGCAGTTCCTCTTATAGCCTGGGAGATTGGCTGGCCATCGGTGTTGGCGCTGAGGAAAATGCGGCTGACCAGATTAAGCATTATCAACAGTTTACCGTAAACGTCCCTGATGAAAAGCTTCATGCTCGAAATGGAGCAGGCTGGCTTTTATCAGCCATCGGGAAAAAGTTGAAAACACCTAGGGGCTTGACTACGAAATTTCTGTACGGACTCAGGCTCCCGATTTTAGAGGCATGTCCAGTCGTATTGGACTGTCAGGTAGATCGGATTATCGAGGAAGATGGCATCTGCCATATCTTTGCCAAGATTCTCGAGCGACTGGCTGATCCAGAGCTCTTAGATGACAAGGGCCATTTTAAAAATGACCACTTTGCGCCAACTTACTTTATAGGGGACGGCCACCAGCGCGTTTATCGTTATCTAGACGACCGAGTCGATCCCATGGGAAGCTTTATTAAGAAAGCGAGGCAGAAGAATGACAAGAGCGAACATTACCTGAACGAATCGAAACGGAGCGTCTGGTCTTACGATTCCGTACCGTGGCGGATGCCGAGGTTATCTTTGACTATGCTAGTCGTTCAGAGGTTTCTTACCCAGCAGGCTTCCCACCCGTCAAGACCTTGGAAGATGAGATTTATTATCTGGAGCATATCCTTCCTGATCGCAATCAAAAGGATAATCTCCCAGCAGGCTACGGAATTATCGTTAAAGGAACCGATACAATCATTGGTTCTGTCGATTTCCCCCGTCGCTACGAAGACGATGTGCTGGAGATTGGCTATACCTTGCACCCGGATTATTGGGGTCGCGGTTATGTACCAGAAGCAGCGCGTGCCTTGATTGATTTAGCTTTTAAAGAATTGGAGCTTCACAAGATTGAATTGACTTGTTTTAGCTACAATGTCCAAAGTCAACGTGTCGCTGAGAAACTTGGCTTCACCCTCGAAGCTCGTATAAGAGATCGAAAAGATACCCAAGGCAATCGTTGTGATGATTTGAGATATGGCTTACTGAGGAGTGAGTGGGAGGAAACTGTTAGATGAATTGTTCAAAAATTTCGAACAGTTTGGAGATAATATTAGTAATTCAAAGAGAGGTGAAAAATGAATACAGATCAGATTATTATTCTGCTCAGTGGAGCAGGTCTAGGAGCTGTTTTAAGTGCATTTTTTTAGTTTTTATAAATAATAGCAAAAAAAGAATAAACTAGATTTTTATAACTAAAGAACGTTCAGAGTGGAGAAAGGATATTCAAATTATTTTAGATGACTTGGGTAAAGTAGGTAAGCGTGCAGAAGCTATACAACGTTTAAAGTCACGAATTAATCCATACGGAAAGAGTTTGACAGTTAAGAATGGAGATAATTTTTATTTATATGAAGGTCATATCTGGAGTTTGATTAATACAATTGATATAACCAATACTAGTCAAATAGAAAAAGTTATCCGATTATGTGCAACTACTCTGGAAATATGACTGGGAGAGATCCAAGCGGGAAATAAAATTTGATATTTTTTTAATAGTTTTATATACTTTTATTCTTGTTATCGGATCCATATCTAATTCTTTATTAATCCTTTTTAAATTTGACGAATTTTGGTGGAAGGTTTTATTGTGCTCATCATCAATCATTATGATAATACATACATTCTACTTCGAAGAATTTACTAAAAAAAATTAAAAAAATGGACTGTACTTGATGTCCTATATCTTGTGTTATTAATTATGTCAATGTATGCTAGTATGTATGCTATGTTATTTTGGATAATTCCTACTAACACAACCACATTGGATATGATCATCTCCGCTTTATTGATATATATACCATTAATAGGTACGGAGCGAAATATTATTTTGAAAGCCAATAATGAAGAAAAAGAATATATAGACGCTTTAAAGGAAAAAGAGGAAAACGACAAACACATATCTAAACAACCTCAAGGAGTTCAAAAGTCTAAAACTTTTTCAATCACAATTTCTACCACCAAACGTAACTAGAAAACTCTAACTTAATCGCGATTGGGGTACAGCCTTCAAATTCAACAAATCGCTGAGAAAGTGGGATAGTCCATTAAAGCCTGTACTGAAGTCAAAAGGATATCTAAGCCAGTTAAGTCGGTTCTATTGAAGAATGAATTAGAGGAGAAATAGATGCCTAAAAAGAAAAATAGAAAAAAGGAATTAAAACGCCAGCAAAAATTGGATATCAAAGTTATTTCTGAAGAAGAGGCTGCTTGGACAGAAATCATGGCCAAAAATCCAACTTTTGTAGAACGTCGGACCATTCAAATTTCGATGAACTACATACAGCAGTGATGCAATATACTGATGAATATGGAGAGTATCCAGATGTTCAGCTAATCAATTACCAACTGAAAAATAGGACTTTTGATTGGAATCAGGATCATGCTTTATTTAGAGAAGCTATGCATACTCCGAATACACAGAAGCGAAATAAATTGTTAAAGCAAGTTTTAAAAAAATTAATCCAGATTATTTTTGCTTCTGATTTTTCATTTATTCTTATCAGAAGTTGAAGATTTTGATTTGCCAACCTTTAAAAAAAGTATTGGATTTTGAAATTCTAGTTTTTAGAAAAAAATGGAAAAATGAACGGATACAATAGTTGGAATTATTTTTGAAGCACGCCCTATCCTGTCTGCTCTTATGTTCCTGATTGAATATTATATGACGGAGAACCTCAATTATAAGGCTTTAGAATTGATTAATCTATATTTGAGTAAGCGACCAGAACGGTTTCCTCCTAATTTTGTCTTCTGTATGCTTTCCTTGTATCATATTACTGGTCAGGAACTAAAGGTTGAACGTTTCTATCATGAAGAATTAAATAAGGGCAAATGGGATGATACCATTCTTATTCATGCCATCATCTCTGCTTTTTCTCAAGGAAAAATTGAGGAAGCAAGTCAGCTATTTGCAAAATTAGTGGAAATCAATGATGAAGCTGTTGAATTCTTTATAGAGGAAGATTGGCAATCCAAAGTTATAGATATCGAAGACCAAGAATGCTATTGTCCAAATTCAGTTGAATCGCTACAAGCTAGTTTGTATCCTCTGTTTGATTATTTACTAGAAAATATTATTTTAACAAAATTTCTAACAAACGAAGCCAAGAAGTTCCATCGTAAACCAGTATTTTCGAAGCATTCCAGTATGATAAGAAATTTTTCCTCGCTCATAAACAACTGGTACTCCTTTATGAGCGAGGAAAAAATGAAGGGAATCCGGATGGATCTTGTTCACATCTTTGTTGAAAATGGGATTCGTAGGTCTACAGATTTCAAAAAAATGGACCGAAAAAGAAGTTCTCGCTTTGAAGGGAATTGGTCCCGTAACCGTTAAAAAGCTGAAAGAAAACGGTATAAAGTTTAAGAACCAGAAGTAATTATTTATTGAAGGGAGGAGGTGGAATTATCTTGAATGAAATTTCTAATTTCATCCTGTATACTACACCCAATGGCGATGTTCAGCTAGATATCCTTTTACAAGATGAAAATCTTTGGTTAACTCAAAAAGGTCTTGCGGAGCTCTTTGGAGTTGAACGAAGTGTCATTACAAAGCACTTGAAAAACATTTATGATAGTGGTGAGTTGGCTAAGGTATCAACTTGTGCAAAATTTGCACAGGTTCAACAAGAGGGAAATAGAACTGTCCGGCGTGAACTTGAGTATTACAATCTAGATACTATCATTTCAGTTGGCTATCGCGTAAATTCCAGCAAGGCTACTCAATTTAGAATTTGGGCAACCAATACCTTGAAAGAATTTATCATCAAAGGTTTTGTTTTGGATGATGAACGCTTGAAACAAGGACAGACAGTTTTCGGACAAGATTATTTCCGTGAACTTTTAGAACGAATTCGCTCTATTCGTTCTAGCGAACGCCGAATCTATCAGCAAATTACGGATATCTTTGCCGAATGTGCCATAGATTATGATCGAAACTCAGATATTACTAAAAATTTCTATGCTATGGTGCAAAATAAATTTCATTATGCAATTACTGGAAGTACTGCTGCAGAAATTATCTATCAGCAAGCCGATGCTAGTAAAGAAAAAATGGGATTAACTACTTGGAAGAATGCACCTGATGGACGAGTGCTCAAATCAGATGTAACTGTAGCTAAAAATTATTTGCAAGAAAAAGAAATTCGACAACTAGAGCGAACTGTTACAGCCTATTTTGATTATATCGAGGGTTTGGTTGAGCGCCGTAATACTTTTACAATGCGAGGATTGGCAGATAGTATTGATCGCTTTCTATCTTTTAATGAATATGAAATCTTAGAAGGAAAAGGAAGTATTTCCAAGAGACAAGCAGACTCAAAAGCCATCCAAGAGTATGAAAAAAATTTAACCGAACTCAAAAAAATCATGTCAGATTTTGATAAACATATTATGAAGATAATGAGAGAAAGTTAATGCAAAATTTTTTTCACCGTTTCTTTTGCTTATAGAAGATAATGAGAAAAAACAAGATGAGTTGAATCAAAGTTTATCTCCCACATACTAATTTTATTTAAAGATATTAACTAGAAAGGACACACACATGTCTAAAGAACTTTCACCTAAATACAATCCAGCTGAGGTTGAGGCTGGTCGTTACCAAAAATGGCTTGACGAAGATGTTTTCAAGCCTTCAGGCGATAAAAAGGCTAAGCCTTATTCAATCGTGATTCCACCACCAAACGTTACAGGTAAACTCCACCTTGGTCACGCTTGGGATACAACTCTTCAAGATATCATCATCCGTCAAAAACGTATGCAAGGTTTCGACACGCTTTGGCTTCCTGGTATGGACCATGCTGGGATTGCCACCCAAGCTAAGGTTGAGGAGCGCTTGCGTGGTGAGGGCATTAGCCGTTATGACCTCGGTCGTGAGAAATTCCTTGACAAAGTCTGGGAATGGAAAGACGAATATGCCACTACTATCAAGGAACAATGGGGCAAGATGGGGCTCTCTGTTGACTACTCTCGCGAGCGTTTCACTCTTGACGAAGGTTTGTCAAAAGCCGTTCGTAAGGTCTTTGTGGACCTTTACAAGAAAGGCTGGATCTACCGTGGTGAGTTTATCATCAACTGGGATCCAGCTGCTCGCACAGCCCTTTCTGATATCGAAGTGATCCACAAGGATGTCGAAGGTGCCTTCTACCACATGAACTACATGCTGGAAGATGGTTCACGCGCCCTTGAAGTTGCGACAACTCGTCCTGAGACCATGTTTGGGGACGTTGCGGTTGCGGTCAATCCAGAAGATCCACGCTACAAGGACTTGATTGGTCAAAACGTAGTCCTTCCTATCGCTAACAAACTCATCCCAATCGTTGGGGATGAGCACGCAGATCCTGAGTTTGGTACGGGCGTCGTGAAAATCACGCCTGCCCACGATCCAAACGACTTCTTGGTTGGTCAACGTCATAACTTGCCACAAGTCAACGTCATGAACGACGACGGAACCATGAACGAACTGGCCTTCGAATTTGCAGGTATGGATCGTTTTGAAGCCCGCAAAGCGGTTGTCAAGAAACTGGAAGAAATCGGTGCCCTCGTTAAAATCGAAACGTGTCCACAGTGTTGGTCACTCAGAGCGTACTGGTGTCGTGGTTGAACCACGCTTGTCTACACAATGGTTCGTCAAGATGGACCAATTAGCTAAGAATGCCATTGCCAACCAAGACACAGAGGACAAGGTAGAATTCTACCCACCTCGTTTCAATGATACCTTCCTCCAATGGATGGAAAATGTCCACGACTGGGTAATCTCTCGTCAGCTCTGGTGGGGTCACCAAATCCCTGCTTGGTACAATGCTGAGGGTGAAATGTATGTTGGTGAAGAAGCTCCTGAAGGTGATGGATGGACTCAGGACGAAGACGTCTTGGATACTTGGTTCAGTTCTGCCCTTTGGCCATTCTCAACTATGGGCTGGCCTGATGTCGACTCAGCAGACTTCAAACGTTACTTCCCAACTTCAACCTTGGTTACTGGTTACGACATCATCTTCTTCTGGGTATCTCGTATGATCTTCCAATCCTTGGGAATTCACTGGACGTCAGCCATTCCAAAACGTTCTTATCCACGGTCTTATCCGTGACGAGCAAGGACGTAAGATGTCTAAATCTCTCGGAAACGGAATTGATCCTATGGATGTCATCGAGAAATACGGTGCCGATGCCCTTCGTTGGTTCCTTTCAAACGGTTCTGCACCAGGGCAAGACGTGCGCTTCTCTTACGAGAAAATGGATGCTTCATGGAACTTCATTAACAAGATCTGGAACATCTCTCGCTACATCCTCATGAACAATGAAGGCTTGACCCTCGAGCAAGCTACTGCCAATGTCGAAAAAGTTGTTAATAAGGAAGCTGGAAACGTCACAGACCGCTGGATTCTCCACAATCTCAACGAAACTATCGGCAAAGTCACTGAAACTTTGACAAGTTTGAGTTTGGTGTGGCTGGGCATATCCTATACAACTTCATCTGGGACGAGTTTGCGGACTGGTACGTTGAGTTGACCAAGGAAGTCCTTTATAGCGACAACGAAGAAGAGAAAGTCATCACACGCTCTGTTCTCCTTTATACTTTGGACAAGATCCTTCGTCTCCTTCACCCAATCATGCCATTTGTGACAGAGGAAATCTTTGGACAAATTTCAGAAGGCTCTATCGTTACAGCAGAATACCCAACTGTCAACCCAGCCTTTGAAGACCTTGCGGCTCACATAGGTGTCGAAAGCCTCAAAGACTTGATCCGTGCTGTTCGTAATGCGCGTGCGGAAGTGAACGTAGCACCAAGCAAGCCTATCACGATTCTTGTTAAGACTAGCGACAGCAACTTGGAAGCCTTCTTTAACAGCAATGTCAACTACATCAAACGCTTCACAAATCCAGAGCACTTAGAAATCGCATCAACCATCCCTGCACCTGAACTCGCTATGTCAAGCGTCATCACAGGAGCAGAAATCTACTTGCCTCTCGCAGACCTCCTCAATGTCGAAGAAGAACTCGCTCGTCTCGACAAGGAACTAGCTAAATGGCAAAAAGAACTGGATATGGTCGGTAAGAAACTCTCTAACGAACGCTTCGTAGCCAATGCCAAACCAGAAGTCGTCCAAAAAGAACGCGACAAACAAGCCGACTACCAAGCGAAGTACGACGCGACCGTAGCGCGTATTGATGAGATGAAGAAGTTGGTGAAATAAAATCGAGTAGCGACTAAGACTAACTTTTAAGGAATGCCGTTCAAGGTAGTAAAGCAAGTAAGAAACCAGTCCACGTTTTCGAGGACTGGTTTTGATATATCGCATTTAAGTACCGACCTCTGAGCCCTGATTGATAGTGGTCACCCCAGACAGATACCTTATCTGCTATCCATTTAGGAACCTCTAACTTAAGTAGGCCCCTTAGTCGCCTAGATTTTTTCCTCCATTGCTTCCAGATAATCAATCATAGGTGAGTACGCAAGCGCTCATCTATGCTGGTTACTATGCGCTTCATATTTCCCAATGAGAAATAGTTTCTCCATCCCCGAATGGACAAATTCAGTTGCTCAATACGTCTCGTTCAGTCTATACTCCATTTCTCAGTATTAGTTTCTTCAATTTACACTTAAATCTCTTAACACTATCTTGATGTGAACAACTTTCCCAACGAACTGATGATTTCTAAAACCCAAAACCTTAGTATTTCAACTCGCTTGGTCTGGTAATCTTAGTCTTGGTCATGTTTACTTTCAAACCTAGTCGTTTCTCAATAAAACGACTGACTGAATACATCACACGCTTAGCGGCTGCCTCGCTTCCGACCGTAATCACACAATCAATCATCTGCGTAGCATACAAATTAAAGCCCTCTCTTTTCTAATTCCTTGTCCAATTCATTAAGCATGACATTGGATAAGATAGGAGATAAATTTCCTCCCTGTGGCGTGCCAACTAGCATTTTATTACGCTGACCATTAATAACCGCACCCGAATGAAGATACTTACGAATCAAGGATGCCGTACCCCCATCTTCAATAATGTTGTGCACTTAAGACGTCAATCTATCTTGAGGAACTGTATCGAAAAATTTCCCTAGGTCTATATCCATTTAGGTACTCTAAGAATTTCATGATGACTTTTTCACAAAAATCTTAGTCCGAATTCAATTACTCTCGTGATTTACATATATAGATTACATCTCCCTATTTGGACTTTAGAGTTTGCACCCCCCTTATCCACTATACATGCCTTGTGTTCGTAGAGCCACGATTTCGCCATCCCTTCCTCTGACGATTCCTATTTCAAACATCAGACTTAAAACGCTCTATCACCAGACCGTTTTAATCCGCTACCTCACGATAGTCAGGCTTGGGAATCACTATTGAGTTCACTGGTAGCGAGGAACTTCCACCTCAGATGTACAACATGTCTATCGTACCAAAAACGGCAAATCCCTTAAATTGAGATCTGCCGTTTTTTATATATTTTCATCTTGCAAATCTAGCTGCTTCACTCTAGCAATATAGTAGGACATGATCAAAAACAGATTGAAGCTGACAATCCAAATAGAACATTCATGGAGAAAATGCATAGATACAGCCAAGCTAATGGCCCCAACTACGAAACTGCCTACTACAATGCCATAGTTCAAGGCTTGACGACGATATTCTTGAACATCTCCTTCTCCTCTAACGATGCGATACAAAGCAGTCAACATCTTTCGGTAATTTCCAGACGTCATAAAAATGACATAGGGATGATCTTCAATCAAGCTACCCGTAAATGTTAGCATCATCATACCTGTTCCAAAAGCAATAAAAGGAACTTCTAGTAAAGGAAATCGGGAAAAGAAGGGAAGAACAAGAGTCCCAATAAATAAGGGAAGCAGCATCTTAACCCGCCAATAGGCTGTTTTACGGTATTCTTTCATGTGTAAGGCAAAAAGAAATCCTAGGGAAAAGAATATAATAGAACAGAATCTCAACATGGTATTGATGACATGTGAATCGTGCCAATCTGATATCAGTAGGAGAATGTTCCCTGTCTGTGTCGCCACCAAACTATGGTACTGGATATGACAGAACACATCCAAAGAACCACCTATAAAGCCAAGAAATACTCCCATGAGTCGTGTATTTTGAGGTAAAATTAATTTATCCGCCATTTATTCTTCACTCGTTTCCCTTTGATTTTTTTCATTATACCACTTTCTCTGAAAGAAACTAAGTGAAAACGGTCAGTTCAGGTAGACATGATTACATATACTCCTAAGTTAGTCTCAACTCTGTAGTTCATTTATGACGTCTTGTCAACTGGGAATGCTGTAGGTACTCATCAACTGAACTATTTTTAAACAAATTATTTCTGTACGGAAGTCTATGGCTTAATCAAAGTAACACTTGAAACAGTACCATCTGCACCTGTTGTAATTTGGATGACTTTTCCACCACCTACTTCAGCATTGTATTTCCCATCATCAAGGGTATAAGAATAACTTTGGATAGAGTAGTTTTCTTTCTTGCCATCAGCAGATTCTACTGTAAATTGACCAGCTGATGAGACAGTGATCGTTTCACCATTCGCACCCTTCCAATTTCCAGCTGCAGCCGAAAAATCTTTGTCTACCATAGTCAAGACACCTTTATAACGTTTGTTGTGCTCTGCTTGCTTGTCTTGGAGTTTGCGATCAGTTGCTGGATCATAAGTTGACTGATTCGTTTTTGCTTGTGTTCCTTGTTGATTGGATGGGACCTGTGCAGGGGTTTGTTTAGCAGAAGATTCTTGGTTTTGTTTTGTTTCTGGTGCCGGTGTTGCTTGCGATTGGTTAGCAGTAGTCGCTGACTGATCAGAAGAAGACTTAGCTTTTTCTGATGAAGCTGAACTTGAGGACTTCTGAGTCTTGCTCTCTTTACTTGAAGAACTTGCCTTAGAACTAGAAGATGCTTGTGTTGTCTTGCTAGAACTATCACTTGTGGTATTTTCTTTCTTATTACCACAAGCCCCCAATAGTAATGTTGAAGCGAGTACAGTTGCAGCCATTAATTTGATAGAAGTTTTATTTTTTTCATTTTATGCTCCCTTTGTAACATTTTTTTGAAATGTTAAGAAATATTTTTGTAACATTATTGTAATATTTGTTTTTAAATCTGTCAACTATTTATCTAAAAATTTTTTTAGAATTATTTTTTTAGTACATTTATTTTTCTTACTCCTCCTATATCTTTTTATTCGTAAAAGATTTTTAAAAAAACAGGAAAATTTTTTTCCTATTGAAGATGCTATATTTTAAAAAGTGTAATCGCTTGCATTTTTTTCTTAAAGGACTATAATAAAAATTGAAATAGGATATTGGAGGGTAGGCATATGTTAAGAAACTATTACAAGTATCTTCCTTGGGTGATTTTGGGAGCTTTCTGGTCTTATCAATCTGCAACTCGCTATGCCCAGACTACATTTGATTTATTTTTATTTAAGCACAATCTTCATGATTGTTTATGTGGCTCTAATGTACTTACACGACCATTATTTAAAATATAAATACAAAGATTTATTCATTCGTTTTATGAGTAATCCTAAAAAAAGATAAACATCCTTAAACAAAAAAATAACAACAAAAAGAGGCCGGGAAGAATCCCGACCTCGCTTTTTTTATGAATAATAAACCTTTGACACGATAGTTGAATTGACTTTTAACACGAACTTTATTTTTCTCTATTCTCAAGCTTGAACCAGCCATCGTTTGTTAAAACTTCTCAGGACTGAGACTAGAAAATTAAGACTTGATCTATCGATTTCTGTCCCAAAGCTTTTTATTTCAATCGATAGGTTTTTCTTGGTTTCTTTTTAGGCACTCGTTTGACCCCAACTTCTTCCACATACTCCCCGTATTTTACAAGAAAGTTATTGCTGACGATTGGACGACCGGGGTTGATAAGATTGACCAATTCGGTTCCTTCATAGACAGTGAATTCCTCCTCTAGCAGATAGAGGAAGGTCGGATTCCAGTCAAGACGTCCTTGGATTCGTTTAATAGACTCTTGGATAATGGCATAATGGTCAAAGGCGAAGGCGTGTTCCTCCAACTCTAGTCCCTCTAGGAAACACTTGCCCGTCTGAAAATCGACATCGACAAAAACCACATCCTTGGCATCATCTCCAGCTTGAACGAGATCAAGTGCGCGGCTAGGTAGATACACCAAGTGGGCGATAGTAACCGTCCAGCCCCGCGGATCACGACCTGGAGTAGATACTGTCATCAACTGCTCGATTTTTTCCAAAGGAAGGTCGAGGTTAACCTCCTCTCTCACTTCACGCTGACAAGCATGCCTTGCATCTTCGCTCTTATCCATAAAACCACCGACCAAAGCCAAACAGTTTTGATAAGGATGGGCCTTGCGACGAATTAGCAAGAGTTTGATTTTCCCTTCCACAAAGCAATAAGCTACCATATCCACCGTCACGCTCGGTTTTTCATACTGAGGAAGATCCTGTTTGCAGTACCAGTCTAAAAATTCCTTCTCAGTCGCATGAATCTCAAAATATTCTCTCTCTGTCATTCCAGTTGGGATTATCGTTTCAGTCATCTTATCCCTCCTTGACAGCCTTAGTCCATTGGTACCAACCGACTAAACTATTGATGGTATAAACCCAGTACATACCTTGGATATGGATATTTCACCCCACCAGAGGTAAATACTAAAGAGATTGGTAGCAATCCAGAAAATCCATTGCTCACGGTAGAGACGTGTCATCAAGAGCTGACCAACACCATTGGTCGCATCGGTAACACTGTCACGGAAAGGACGAGCACTGCTGATACTTTGGTAGGCTAATCCCATGCCAATCCAGATGATAGCAGTCAAAGCCAAATATTTGAGCCAATCAATCAGACCGAGTTTCTTAGCTTCAAAGTGAGACTCCTCTGGTCTTCCTTGCTCATTGATCCGATTAGACAACCAAGTATAGAGACCAATAGGCTGCATGACAAAGAAATAAACTGTTGTCAAAACTTCGCCATAGAAAGTGGCATCCATGGCTAGGACCAAATAGATTGCAGAGTTAATAGCACCAAAAAGGTAGTTACTAGCTCGACCTTCAGCAACCAAGATAACGCAGACAATCCCTGTCCAAGAGGCCAAGAGACCAATCCAGTCATGACTTTCTGTGTTTTGTGTAAACTCCAGAATGAGAGGAACACTTGATAAAGCAATCAAATAGAGCCACTGGAAAAGACTACGGCCCACAAAGAGGTCTTTCCAAAGCAAACGCATAACTCCTGCAAAACCAATTTTACGAGCTTCTGCGTGAACATTTTTAAAGTTTTCAATAAATCGTGTGATTTTTTCAGTTATTTTTTTCATTTTCTTCTCCTAATCTGCTTGGTAAATGGCATCAATAGCTACTTTTGCTGCTTCATAATTTCCTAGATAGTCATCAGCTAGATAAACATGAGGGATATTGGCTAGATATTGCTCCCTCATCATATCCAAATGCTGAGAAAAACTGTGACGGATATGGTCTTCTGCCATGGTCATGTCGCGAAAACCATCATTGACATAAGAGCCAATAGGTTGCACAAAGAGGATTAAATCCCACTTTTCCTTGGCTACGATGGAAACAAAGAGATTATCAAAGGTCTCTACGGACAAGTCCTCCTGCTCTTCGCTTTCCATGTAGTAATCGTAGTAGCCCTTGGTTACTAGTGAGTTGGTATCTGCAATGACTAGGCCTCGATTGGCATTGCTATCGATTAACTTGGAAGTTTGATCATATTGGCCCAAAAGAAGGTAATAATAATCTTTGGGGGTAAGCTCATCATCTCGGACATTATTTTTTATCTGATACTCACGAGCATACTCCAGACTGACTGGCGCGTCATAAAAGCGAGCTAAATCCTTGGCTAGAGTTGTTTTACCATTACTAGCACTTCCCATAATCAACACTTTTTTCGTAAACTGACGGCGGAAAGGTTGAGCGATATATTTCCAATATTTGCTTGGATTTTCACGAATCATGCTAGCCGAAATTCCAAATTTTCTTTCCTGTAGAACAGTCTCAAAACCACGTTTTGACAATTCTTGTTGGTATTCGGACTCTCCTACAAAAAAGATTAGCTCCTCACTAGTTTGGTCATAGGAAATGGCCTGCAACATCTGATCCAACCACTCCTGCCAGCCCATTGGATAGCGTGGAATATTGGTTTCGTCAAGTTTACAAACAGAGGTCAACTCATCATCTCGAAAAGCTTCACGAATATAGCGAAAGCTCTTTTGTAGTGTAAGTCCTACCTGTTCACCACGATCTCCCTTATAACCTGAAACTACCACCCATACAGCATCACATTGACGTTTTGCTCTTTGGATTAAATCAATATGCCCTTGATGTAAGGGAGCAAAGGTGCCAAAAACCACCGCTATACTCTTTTTCATATCTGTTCAATCTTTTTATAACTTTTTATATTTTGTATTATACTCTGTCTTCTTGTGTTTGTCAATACTTTTTTATTATTTTTTATAAAAACATTGCTACATGATAGGAATTTTTTACTTGATATGCAAAACCGTATCAGTAGCATTCTGTTTTGAAAGCCTTAAAATAAATGCACACTCCAAGTAGCTATTTGGGCAACAACTTTTCAAAAAAGAGGCTGAAACAATCTGTTCCAACCTCACATTTTTAAACAATCTCAAATTTTAATTGACCAGCTTTAACACCAATTTTCAGAGTCTTGCCAGCTTCCAATTCACCTTTAAGGAGAAGCTCTGCTAGCTTGTCTTCTACTTCCGTTTGCAAAGTTCTACGAAGTGGACGAGCCCCCATCTCTGGATCATAGCCTTGTTGAGCTAGAAGTTTAAGGGCAGATGCTTGGAGTTTCAAGTCAATTCCTTTTTCTGCTAGCTTGCAATCAATGGTTTGACCATAATCTTAACTACTTCCTGCATATCTTGACTTGACAAGCTATGGAAGACTACCTTCTCATCAATACGGTTGATAAACTCTGGACGATAAGCCTTTTTCAGCTCCTCAAACATACGTTTTTCCATATTTTCTTGGTCAAAACGAATATCCTTAGCTCCAAATCCAACTGTTTTGTCATCACGAAGAGCTGTCGCACCAAGGTTTGATGTCATGATAATGATGGTGTTTGAGAAGTCAACCTTGCGACCTTTACTATCTGTCAAGACACCATCATCCAAGACTTGCAAGAGCACATTAAAGATGTCTGGATGGGCCTTTTCTACCTCGTCAAATAGAAGTACTGAGTACGGTTTATTGCGAACCTTCTCGGTCAACTCTCCACCTTCTTCGTAACCTACATAACCTGGAGGAGCTCCGTTGAGACGGCTAGCTGCAAATTTCTCCATATACTCACTCATGTCAAAACGGATAAGGGCTGATTCGTCATCAAAGAGGACTTCTGCCAAGGCTTTGGCCAATTCAGTTTTACCGACACCTGTTGGTCCTAGGAACATGAAGGATCCGATTGGACGTTTATGACTACGAATCCCTGACTGGTTGCGGCGAATAGCACGACTGATACTAGATACAGCCTGTTCCTGTCCGATCACACGTTTATGCAGTTCAGCTTCAAGGTTGAGATACTTCTTGGCATCCGTTTGCGTCAATTTTTGAACAGGAATTCCTGATAAGCGACTCAAGGTGGTCAAAATATCAGATTCTTCTACTACATCTTTATAAACAGGTACTTCCTGTTCTTTTGCAATGAGTTGAGCTGCTTGCTTCCATTTTCCATCCATCAAGGCTTTATCAGCTGGTGTTAAACCTGACTCTTCTTGTTTAGCGTGTTTCGATTTATTTTGCACTGTTGCTGCCGCTTCGTCCAAGAGATCAATTGCTGAGTCTGGTAAGTGACGACTTGTCAAATAACGATGCGCCATTTTAACAGCTGTTTCGACAGCATCGTCTGTAATTTGGACATGGTGGTGCTTCTCATAGGTTGCTTTCAAGCCCTGTAAGATAGCCATACTGTCAGCCACGCTCGGCTCCTCAATCATCACTTTAGCAAATCGACGAGAAAGGGCTGCATCTTTTTCGATATGTTTTTGGTATTCTTCCTGGGTGGTTGCTCCAACGGTTCTCAGAGTTCCACGTGCCAAGGCAGGTTTCAGGATATTGGCCGCATCTAAGGTCGAGTCAATCCCACTTCCTGAACCCATAATAGTATGAAGCTCATCGATAAAGAGGATAACCTTACCATCTTCCTCGATATCTTTGATGATATTGTTCATACGTTCTTCAAATCCCCACGGAAACGAGTTCCTGCAACCACATTCATCAAGTCAAGTTCTAGGACACGCATCTTAGCCATTTCAACTGGCACATCCCCGTTGGCAATACGTTGGGCAAGACCAAGTGCCAAAGCTGTTTTACCCACACCCGCATCTCCAACTAGGACCGGATTATTTTTGGTCTTACGACTCAGAATTTGAATCATACGAGAGATTTCTTGGTCACGCCCGATGACTGGTTCCAATTTACCTGAGCGAGCTTGCTCCGTAAGGTTATGCGTATAATCTTCCAAACCTCCACTTGGTGTCTGAGGCATGCCCATCATATTAGCCATAGAATTTTGCTTGTCCGCTACCGTACGATGGCGTTGACGAAGGGCCTTCAAATCATCTCTAGTCCAACCAGCACGCGCTTCAAGACTACGACGAAGTCCAGCAATCTTGACCTGATCCTTCTGATCTTCGTAAGAAAATCCCGCTTTTTCTAGAATACGAGTAGCCAAGGCATTGCCATCATGTAAGATAGCATAAAGCACGTGCTCTGTTCCTAAAACCTTGGCATGCACAACAGAAGCAACATGCTCTGCTTCCAACAACAATACCTTCAAACGGTGTGAAAAAGGCAGCTCCTGATAATTTTCCTTATCGCTATACTTTGTTTCAGTCAGCTCTACAGCAACTTCCTCCAGACGATCAATCTCATATGGAAATTCGTTTAAAGTCGCGCCAGCTACACTGTAACCATGATTGGCCATAGCAATCAATAGGTGCCAAGACTCTAGGTATTCTGCCCCAAAATGACTTGCGACCAGAAAGGCACTGTCTATACATTCTTTCAATGCTTTTGAATATTTCATTTAGTTCTATTTTCCTTTTCTATCTACCTCTTGTAATAACTGTCGGAGCATATTGGCACGGATAAGATTGGCATCCTTACCTAGAACTCGGTCTGTCGCCATCGCTAGTAATAGATTCATCTCCTGACGAGTCACTAAATCCTGTTCAAACAAGAGTCTTAAAACATCTTCAAAGATAACTAGGCTGACTTCTTCGCCCACCGAATACAGTAAATCGCGGAGCATTTCATGATGGTTTGAGAATTCAATCCGTCCTATACGAATGTAGCCACCACCACCACGCTTACTTTCAACCAAGTATCCCCTGCTTTCTGTAAAACGAGTCTTAATCACATAGTTAATCTGACTAGGAACAACCTGAAAAGTATCTGCCAACTGGCTCCGTTGCAACTCCACAATACCAGATTGATCTAAAATTGCCTTGATGTAGGCCTCAATATGATCTGATGTATTTTTTTAAGTCTCATAACAAACCCACCTCTCTTTAAACCTTGACTATCTTTGACTATACTATCATTTAACACTCTATAAGTCAAATTTTTTTAGAGCTCAGCCCTTGAAAAATACTGACTTTCTTTAAAAAAATATTTAGGCATTAAATCGCCTTAGTTTTTTTCTTGAAAGTTCCTAAAAAGTCCACAAAAAAGAGCCCTAAAAGGGCGTAATATTGACGAGTTCAGCAGGCAAGAAACTAGCACGGTCAAACGTGCTTTTTCTATTACCTGGTACTATTATAGCATATCTTCCACAGCATAGCCATAAGACACAAAGAAAAACCCTCAGATAATTTTCTGAGGGATAAACAGTAATGATTACTTGTCATTATCGTCACTGTCTATAATAGTTATCACTATAATAATTCCTAAAAAGAGCAAGCACGTACAAAGTCAGCAATATTAAGACTAACGATGTTGGTACTCCCTATGCCGACGAGAAATATCATAAAAAAATATTCCAACTATTGAAATTACTTTTTAAAAAAATTATAAACCATTTTTTTAAAACCTCTTAGAATAAAAATACACGTATTAAATACGTCTAACGAAGCTACCTTTATTATTAATATAGTCAAAACTCTACAATTTAATTGATTATATGCAATACGTTTCTTAATTAGTAATATGATTTATTCTAAGCAATATGATTTATTCTAAGCAATATGATTTATTCTAAGCAATATGTTTTGTTCTAAGCAATATGTTTTTATTTTTAAGCAATATGTTTTTATTATGAGTAGTTAAGAATTTTGTATTTATTAATAATAGCTCCATATACATTATAAAAACATTAAAAATTAGATGTCAATCTTTTTTTATTTTTCAGGGTTGCCAATCAAAATATATCCCTTGTAACAATTTATTTGAAGCTTTATATAATTTTTTTCTTAAAAATAAGCCTTTCATCCTAAATCTATTAGTTTTTACCCCTTTTTGTCTGGAGGTCTCCGACTTGGAAAAAGTTCCCTTCACCGGTACCCTACTGACCAGAAAGATTTTTTTAAAGGTGGGGGGAGTCAATATCCTTTCAATTCCACAAATCTTTTAGCGATTACCTTTCTACGGCTATTTATATAACGAGTAGTTTTATTTAGTTTCTCTGCCACGTCTTCCCAAGTCACACCAGCTTCTAAATATCTCATTTTAAAAATTACTAGATCACTTTCAATTAAGTTTTCCATCAAGGTATCTACAACTAGTTTGAAACCTTCTAAATATCTTAGTGTTTGGTCTTCTTCAATTCTAATGATTGTTGCTTCAGTAGGACTATATACTGTCTGCCTTTCCCACCAGTATAATCTTCAGTGCTATGTTTCTTATTATGTATCAGTTCCTGTCTTCTCAAATAAATTTTATTAGCAAGCGTTCTATATCGTCCTAACTCAATATCTATCCCGTCCAGGTCTCTGTTACTCAGCTCGTACATCGGTAAGCACCTCCACTTAAATTTAAAAATTTTTTTATCTTTCAATTTGTCAAATTGTAAATTCTGTCAAACTGACAAAAAGCGCTAAAAGCCTTCCAACACTCCACTTACCAGGTATCGTTGTTTTAAGTTTGACAACTCTTCAATATGACAAGTTAAAGGAATTCCCTCTAGTTTATATCTCCAGTTTCTCATATCTTACATTCTGTGAAACTCACTCCATTCTGTAAACCCCTGATATACCTTGCTTTCAAGCTATTACTTCTTTTCAGTTTATGCTTACTTTGTTATGTGAAACTTAGTAGAGTATAAAAGTAGGACTAGTGATATTTCTTCTGTTTGAGCCATACATCACTAGCCTTACTTAATTTGTTCCCTATTTTTCTAAATACACTTTAATGTCCCGATATTCCTTAGAAAAATTCATCCATCCACTAGAATCAGGGTTTAAGAATGGTAGGACAGTAAGCGGACTTACTTCTGTTCGATACGGTGATAGAGAATATCTCTGATTTATTTCCCTGATTACACCTGTATGGATTTCTTCTACATCCTTCTTCAGTTCTTGAATTTCATCATATGCGTCCAGAATTCGTCTAAGTTTCTTTCGGTATTGTTTATAGATCTTCTTAGTTTCCATCCGTTGCTTAGTCTCTTTAAAAATGTATTCAAAGATGACTGCATTAGCTTCTGAAAAATCACTATCAAATTTTTCCTGAAGGCCATTAATAGCTTTTTCCATCTTTTCCAGCTGCTCTAAAGATTCTAAGTTATTTGACAAAAAAGAATCTATGTTCTCAAACGAAACTGCTTGATTGCTTAACAGGCTTTTCCTTTTTTCGCTTAACTGTTCTCGTGCTGAATTAATCTTACTTTTTTTATTATCTAGATCATCCAGTGTTTCAAATACTTGATTAATATCCATTTCTTTCTCCTAGTTCCATTGAATAAAGTAACCACAATCTTCTTCAACTTTTTTTACATCAAATCGGGTATGTAAAATCAACCGTTTTCCAAAATAGTCATTCGCATTCACCCAACTAAGTGTATCTTTCTTGCGATCAAACAAAGTAACAAAGTTTTCTAGATCTCCGATAAAGCCTTTTTTGTCGCCTTTATTCCCTAATGTTGTATCGTCTACAATTAAAAAGTTATCTACAAAGAATGTTTCACTTGTCCCTGTCTCTTTATCAACTTTAAGAAGATAATTTCCTGAAGTGTCTTTCATTTTTTCTAAGACACTAAATAGTGATTGACTAACAACCATAGATACATTGCGTTCTGGATTGATTAAAGAAACAATAGATTTCAAATCATCCATACTTGTAGCAGTTTGAACGTTAGCAGTCTGCAAGATTTTTCCGATTTCTCTATTTCGTGTTCTACGTTTTAATTTAATAATCTTCTTACCGAGAAAATCCGTTAAATTATATTGGCCATCGTCTAATTGCTCCTGTGAAAAATCAAGTTTTCCACTGAATATTTTAACTAAGTAATCAACGCTGATAGTTTTCTTTTTATCTGCTTCAGTTCTCTCAACCGAATTTTCGCTAACTTCTTGTAATGAATCAGATTCAAAGTCAGTTACTTCATACTTCCCACCACGGGTACGAGTCTCAATAACATTTACTAGATCAACCAGTTCTTTACGTTGATGTTCATCTTCATAACTGTCTAGAATTGGTTTCTCAATAAGTACATGATTATTTTCTACTTTCATCCCCCTAGTGTTATAACCTGTACTCCGGATATAAGCTTCTAGATTTTTCTTTTTGTTTAGTTAGTCCAATTGCCATTTTTTTGCTCCTTTTATCTTTTTTTATATCTGATTTTTTTGTTTATAATTTTTTTCTAAAATTCTTTGCTTTTTAGCTTTTTCTTTTTATGACTCTACGAGCCTTTTAAAATCATTTTTTTCTAGCTTTTGATTTTTTGTTTTCATTAGCATATTTTTCTAGTATTTCTTGTTTCCGTTGTTCTAAGCTATCATCTTCTTTTTTACACTGAGAAAAGATTTTCTGTCTTTTATCTGGATCCATAGAAAACTTATTGGCTACTACATACCCTAAAGAAGTATCTCCTGACATCTCCCTCACCCCCTTTCTATGCAAACAAAAGGGACATACCACTAGCATTATATGCTTACGGTATGTCCCTGAGTTGTTCTCAATAGACTTATTTTTTAGTTTCTTTTTTGACTAGATGGGTAAACTTCCCATCTGAATAGAATAAAGTAACTTCTCCAAAACTTGGAACTTTTTCTATCTCTATTATACCACATTTTTCATAGACAACAAATCCTTTTTCTGTTGAAAATCGCATTTTATCATCATTCATTGATATTCTCCCCTCACTGTGTTTATAGTGTATCGCTTATCTTTGATCGTGAAAGCCTTAAAAGTGTTCCCTTCTAAACCTTTCAAAATCCTACTTGAGTTTCTAGCATTGTAAACCGTTCGCAGTTCACTGCTATCTAGATTCGTGTTGAAAATCGTAGTTTCTCGATTATTGATAATATCAAACAAGAAATCCTGTTCCCAATCGCTCTTAGGAGAGATTGTCCCATTTTTTGCCCCCAGGTCATCGATGATTAGAAAATCAACATCAACAAGCTTTTTAACTGCCTCATACTCTGTCAAATTTGCATTTCTTCCATAAGCCCAGCCTTCTTTTATCTGCTTGATAATCTCGGTTAAGCTAACAAATAAGACACTCTTAGGCTCGTTCTTCTCTCTGAAGCTCTCATTGATTTCTTTGGCCAGAGCAAGAGATAAATGACTTTTCCCTATTCCTGTGCTACCGCTGATTAAAGTATTTCCTGTCATACCTGCAAGGTACTTCTGGGCTTGCCCCCTTAACAAACTCTAACATCTGATGCTCCTCTGTCGTCTTAACAAAGAAATTATCAAATGTCGCTCCTTTCAACTCGTTAGGGATCGTGCTATCACGCATTAACACATCATAAGTTTTAAAGTAGGCTTGTCTGTCCTCGAACTGCTGTAATAGGTCTTTCTCTTTTTGTTTAATCTCTCCCTTTACACACTCCGGGCAAAATGCTTGTACTTTTCTTTCTGAACTCCCTAACACTGGTACAGAAATTTCCCAATAATTTACCTGGTGAATATCGCAAACCGTATCCGTTATTTTTCTGTTATTAAATTCTTTAAATTGTTCCTTCATCTGTGCAACTCCTAAAATGGTAGATCTGGGAAGTTATCTTCGGACTTCCCTTTTATGGTTTTAGGCTTTTGATTCAAATAACCATCAAACTTAGAACCGAAAAGTGTTTCTGGTCTCAGATATTTAGAAAATTCAGGACTGTCCTTCCATTCTGCCGTTTTAATATCTATCACCTGTTTAAAATCTTCAAGTGTATAGCCTTCTTTGAATCGTGCCATTATCGGCTTCAAGTTTTTGTCCAAATATTTATAATTTCCCAACTGTATGATTCAGATAAGCTAAAGGTATTCTGATTAAATATTTTTCAGGACGTCCTTTAGTTACCTCATCAATCATACTCGGAGTTAACCAATTTGGGAAAGTAAAGTCAGGTTTACCTGACAATATATATTCTTTATATAACTCTTTATCTGACTCTTTCTCTATCTCTATCTCTGTTGGACATGAGTTGGAAACAGTCCTTCTATTTTGGACATTCTCCAATTTTGGTAAATCTTGACTATTTTTTCTTTGGTCTCGCTTGTATTTTGCCCAGTTTGTTTCACTTTCAACCATGGCTTTTGCTTGCGATAATGTAGCGTGTCCATCATCATCAATCTGAATTAGTCCGCATTTTGTAAAATATGCTACTGTCATATTTATATCATCTTCAGAAACATCCAGTTTTAAAGCTAATTCCTGTACCAAACTATCAAAATATCCTTCATAGTACAAAATACAATCATCTTCTAAACTTTCCAACATAAGACGGATATAAATCACTGTCATAGTGTAGCCACCAGGCATATTTTTAAGTCGTTTAATAAAAAGATTATCAAAAAACTTCTTATCAACTTTCAACCAAAAATATATTTTAGTCTTTGCCATCATCTACCCCCAAAAACTTTAAAACGTCTGAGATTTTATAATACGCTTTTCTAGTATCTTCAATAGGCGGTATATACTGTGGTAGTCCCGCACCTTCCCATTTTGTCAAAGTTTTATCTCCTATGCCCAGTTCTTCTTTTAGTTCAACCTTGCTAATCAAATCTAATCTTTTTTGAGGTACTTTCTCATGGCTTTTTAAATACCGTTCCACTGCTTCCAAAATCTTAGACTTTAAATCTTCAATCATTTTTTCAAACATCTTAGTACCCCCATGGCTTAACTCCTGCAAGCTGAATATATCGCCCATAATCAGGGCTTAAATCCTCGCTAGGTGTTGCTGTTGTCTGTGCACTTCCTCACTCGATTTGGGCGCTTTTTTTGCGGTCTCGGTGGTTTAGATAAACCAGTAAGCCAAGCAACACCACCATAAAGATAACCGCCTGGGTGTTGCTTAAATCTAGTTCATTCATGTCATGCCCTCGCTTTGTAATTCTTGATATAATTTACTTGATAGCTTCGCTCCATCTTCAGAAAGTCGTACACCTCTTCTGGAGTTACTTTATCATCTAAAAAGTCAATGATGAACTGAAAGAGGTTCGGATTTCTATCCTTGATTTTAGTCATTAGCTTATCAAATTCTGATCGTGTCATGTTATCTAGGTCTAGAGTCATTGCATTGCCTCCTCAAACTTCTCTATAAGACAACCTTTATTTACTTTTTGAGTTCCATTTTTAGAGTTAAAAAGAATTTCTTTTAAGGTTATAGTAGCCTCTAAATACTCCTTTTCAGCATGTTCTATATACACCTGTTGCTCTGCTTCGTTGTCAAAAAAGTGCTTAGCTTGCCGTTTAAAGAAAGCTTGTCGCATAGCATCTATTTCAAAAATACCAGGGTGGAAAAACATTCCAGTAGTGCTTTTGGAAATGACTTCGATTTTATGACTTTCATTCAATTCAGGAAGTTCAATCCAAAGTAAACGATGTAAGTTTTCTTTGATAGCTTTTAATTGTCCTGATAAGAGCCCTATTCTCAAAAAATCATTGTTTTCGTCTGCTTGGTGTAATTCCATACTAATTCTATCCAAGCTTTTAGTGATAATATCGTATGTTGTTTCTGTCATAGTCCGTTTTCCCTTTTTACTATATTGGATTATTTCACCACTCCAAACGCTGGGCAGTTGCCCCAAGTTGGCGAACGCTTGTAGCGGTGTTTCATGAGTAATTACCCATCTTTCAGCTAAACAAGGCCTTAGAATCACCCTGTCAGCTCTTGATTTCAAAACCTTTTCTAATTGCTTGCCTGCTCTTCGGTTTTTCTTTAGATATTTGATAGAATAGATATTTTTTTGCTATAATCAGAGCATAGAAAAAAATTTCTATATCCTTAATCTTGTCGCTTGCTCGCCTCGTCTAAAAATTTGAGCAAGTGATTTTTTTATTTTTCTTTTTGCATGATTACTACCTGACTTTGGTTTATAAAGCAAGTCTTTACTTTCGATAAGATCTAGAATCCAACTGATTCCCTGTTCTACTGTTTCAAGAAATGCGCCCTGGTCTTCACTGTTCAAGTTCTCGTAGTTCATACAAAGATATTCAGCTAGTTGTCTGTCTTTCTCAACTAGCTTTTTTTAAAAATCCTTGGAATACTTGGGAATTTCTAACCCTTAGTATTTGTAACTGTCTTAAAAATCATTTTCCATTTTCTATACTCCTATACTTTAAAAATTAGTTCTTTAATTTCTGAATACCCCCTATTCAAGTTAATCATAGCTATTACCATATCTTCCAAGCGCTGATAGCTTGTCAGTTCTACACTTGACAACCCATCGATACCGTTCTTACTTTCTCGCTCCTTCATGAGTTGCGCTTTATTCTTCCCTGTCACTCCCTTTAGTAGTAAGTTTGTAAGAGTACTATAGGCATGCTTGGGGGCTTTCTCCCATGTTTGAATAGCTTCAGTTAAACTTTTACGCTTTGGCTTTTCCAGTTCTCTTTGAAGATAGCGTTTAGAAAGTTCATCACGCATTCAAAAAAGGCTTTGACCAGGTTCTTCTTAAACTCTTTTACGGGTTCTGTATTTCGTAAGTAAGTGATCAGCAATGTTGCTTGTTGCTCGTTCAAAATATAATCCCGTACATTTTGCCCACTCTCTGAAGGTGAAATTTTAAATTGCACCTTTCCGAAGCTTTCAAAGTCCTCTCGGTGCTTATTCAGCAAAATCTTCAAATGTCTGTGCTTAATTTCAGCGCATTCTGCAACGATACTGCTCAGTGTATACGGCTCTTTCTTGCCGTCCATATAGACCAATTCCATTGGTTCGCTCCTTTCTTCTTGTTGCTCGTGCTTGCCACCTAAAACAGTACCAAAGTAAATCATTGAGGTAGGGAAAATTTAGGAGAGAATAAACCCCTACAAACCCTTGATACTGCCATAGGTAGCAAGCAAAATATTTCTAGATTCTGTCTTATGCCCCTTTCTAGTAATCTTCAGCAAGCCATTCCATTACGCTAGCATAAATTCTTTTTAGGAGCCTTATAATCACCTTTCAGAATTTTAGGAACCGTTTTAGGTGCAACACCAATTTCAAAAGCCAACTCATAATTTTTTAATTGTAGATCAGCTTTTTTTCTTCGTAACGCTTTCGCTTGTGATTGTGTAATAATCATTTTTCTTTCTCCTTTTAATTTTTCATTCTCATTTTAAGAACAATTTAAGCATATACTCTATTTTTTTAAGAATGTAAAGCGCTTTTTGTTCTTTTTTTGAGAATTTTTTTATAGAAAAAAATTCTTTGCTATGATATAATCAACTTAAAAATAATTAAAGTAGGTTATATATCGTGAAAAATAAAACTCAAAGAATTAAGAGAAAAAGAAAAATTTATCTTTGAACAAACTTAGAAAAAAATTTTTAAAAAGATAAATACGATATTACCGTTTCTGATAGTCAATTAATGTATTATGAAAACGGAACTCGAAAACCAAGAAACAATAAAAGTATGGGAAAAGCCTAGCGGATTACTTTTGGGAGTTAGTGTCGCATTTCTTTTTAGGCCATGATGAAATGTCTCCTGAAGAAATGACTACTAAATTACAAGATTTTTTTGAAAAATCTTGATATGAATGAACTAAATAACATTAAACCTGATTATGATTTGCTAAAAAAAGATTCAATCAGCGTATGAGAACGTTGAAGAACACATAAATAATCCTAAAAAAATACGAGAATTTTTGGCAAAGGTCTAGTAAATTTTTAATCAAAAACTACATGCTGACTATAGAAAAGTTAATAATAAATGATGCTGAAATTGGTACAAATTTTTGCAGATATTTTAATCAACTATATTTCTTTAAATGACTATGATAAAAAAATAGCTTTTGATTTAGTTAAAAAAACTATCTGAGAGAGACGACGAAAAGGAGTAAGCCCCATGGGATTTTTTGACACTGTAAAACAAGAAGGTAGTTTTTCTACTGCATCTGGGGTAAATGGACTACACTACGTTGTCCTTCAGGTAACTTTGAAAGAAAAGTTTTTCGGCACTGGATCAGGAAACCTTACAGAATTAGAAGATGTTATCAATAAACAAGCTTCAAAAGGTTATCGCCTGCATACCATCACAACCGCCAATGGTGGAAGCAAAGGACTAGGCGGTGGCGACCGTATCCAAGCTACAATGGTATTTGAGAAGATTATTTAAAAATCTTGAGATTATCTTGAGATTATCTTGAGATTATCTTCAACTCATACTGCACAAAAGCCCATGATATAGACTTTTTTATATAAAAATTATCTTGAGATTATCTTGAGATTATCTTGAGATTATCTTTTGAAAGGAACAATAAATATGAACATTAATCTTCCTGAAGGGATTGATATTGAATATAAAGCTGCTGAGAATGGACTACCAAAAATCATTCTGGGAAACTTATTCTGCTTTTGCTAATACAAACGGGGGTGTAATTATCTTAGGGTATGATGAAAGAGATAAAATGAATCCAAAAAAAGGATTTAAAAAAATCCTCAAACTATTTATGATCAACTTCTTAACGATGCAAATAACCCTAGCAAAGTTAGTTTCAATTTATTAACTGATGATGACATTCTTATATCACCCTATCGCAGATAGCAAAAGAAGCCTAATTATAGTTAACATAAGAGAAGCCCCTTACTCAGTAAAAACCTGTTCATATAGGTAAAGATATAGGTAAGTCCTATATAAGATTAGGTGAAGGCGATAGATTAGTTACCAAACAGCAATTAAAATATCTATTATCTAGCTCACACGATGATATTGATAGTCAAATATTACCAAAATTTGATATAGATGACATTAACTTAGAAACAGTTGAGAGATACCGTTCTCTTCTAATTTTACAGGATGAAAAATACAAGGATTTGTCCACCGAAGACTTACTAATTAACATTGGAGCGTATAAAAAAGATAGGAATGGGGATGGAGCGTATAAACTCACGTCTGGGGGGTTACTATTTTTTGGTAAATATAATTCCATAACAGATCGATTCCCACATTTTCAGTTAGATTATTTTTGAAAAGGATAGCAACTTAAATTCTCGATGGATTGACCGTGTGTCAACCGGAGATGCTAGTTTTCCTGACTTGAATATGTTTGATTTCTTACTCATTGTTATGGATAAACTCTCGTCAACAGTAAAAGAACCGTTCATATTAGATGAAAACTCAAAAACTCGAATACCTTTTAAAAAAGATTTAGAAGAATCTTTACGTGAAGCCTTAGTTAATAGTCTGATGCATGCATATTATGATGCAGATTTCCCAATAAAAATTACAGCATTACCAGACTACTATGAATTTAAAAATCCAGGTAATATGAGGGTAACTATTGATGAATTTATAAAAGGAAACAGCTCTGTAACAAGAAATCCGACCATTTCTACTCTTTTAAGAAAAATTGGGTTTTCAGAAAAAGCTGGGAGCGGAGGACAAAAAAATATTTGATGTTGCAGCAAGACATAATTTAATTCTCCCTACCATTCAGTCACCGTTTGATTCTACAACAATTATTATTTGGAAAGTTGATTTCAAGCATAATATAAACAAACTTCCAGAGCCAGATAAAAAGTATCCTTGAGTACATCTCAGAAAAAGGCTCTATTAAACGAAAACAGATTGAAAATGATTTGGGATTGGCTGGTCAGGAATACAGTTACCGACGAGCTTTAGATAGATTAATTGAACAAGAATTTATAAAAAGAGTTGGGAGCGGTCCAGGAACAAAATACATACTCAAAAAAGACTTCTCAAGAGCATTATTACTTAATGAAACAAACAATGCGAGAGATAGAAGATGCATTGAAGATCTAAACCTCCAGATTGTAGATACTTGATTAAATCAAAATTTAAGATTCATATCTTAAAAGCAGTCAAAAATAAAGGGGTTCTCGTAGCTCCTCACATGGTATAAACTCAAAACCTTTTCTAATTGCTTGCCTGCTGATGAAAAAGGAGTTAAAACCATGAAAATTACACAACACACGAAAAAAGACGGATCAGCAGTCTACCGCTCTAGTATCTATCTTGGCATTGATTCTGTAACTGGTAAGAAGGTCAAGACTACCATATCAGCACGAACAAAGAAAGAACTCAGAAACAAAGCCACCCAGGTTAAGGTAGAATTTGAGAAAAACGGCTCGACACGGAAACAACGCTCAAATATAACAACCTATAGCGAACTTGTAGACTTATTTTGGCAAACCTACCAGCATACAATAAAAACTAATACGCAGATAAAGATAAAAGGTTGCTTAAATAATTACCTCTTGCCCTCATTTGGTACTTACAAACTAGATAAACTTACTCCTGTTATTATCCAAACTCAGGTAAATAAATGGGCGGATGAGTACAATCAGGACGGAACGGGGTATAAAGAATACAATCACCTTCATGCCTTAAATAAACGTATTCTACAGTATGGAGTTTCTATTCAAGCATTAGACAATAACCCTGCTCGTGATATTGTCATTCCTAGAAAGATAACCAGAGATAAACAAGAAATTAAATACTTTCAAGATCAGGAACTTAAAAACTTCCTCTCCTATCTCGATAACCTGGAGAATACCTTTGTCAATTTCTATGATACTGTGCTTTATAAAACGCTCCTAGCTACTGGACTGCGTATCCGTGAATGTCTGGCCCTGGAATGGTCTGATATTGACCTGCAGAACGGAACGATCGATATTAACAAAACACTCAACATTTTAAACCAGGTAAACACTCCTAAGACAAAATCAAGCTATAGAGTTTTAGATATCGATCATAAAACAGTGCTCATGCTTCGTCTCTACCGAGCAAGACAAGCAGAAAATGGTAGAAACATTGGCTTAACCTATGAGAAAGTATTCTCTGATAGCTTTGACAACTATGTCAATACTCGAAAGGTTGATTATCGCCTACATAAGCACTTAAAAAACGCTAACTGTACTGATTTAGGCTTTCATGCTTTCCGACACACTCACGCTAGTATCTTGCTTAATGCCGGACTACCATACAAGGAAATACAGACACGGCTTGGCCATGCAAAAATATCTGTAACTATGGACACTTACAGCCATTTATCAAAAGAGAACCAAAAAAGAGCAGTCTCATTCTTTGAAACTGCCCTCGAAAAAATAAAAAGTTCTTAAAAAAGTCCACAAAATTAAAAAGCGATACATAAAACCCTTATGTATCAACGATTATAGAATGATTTCGGTATAATGACTATTATACCGAAATTTTTTCATTTTTAAAAGAAAAAGGGACTGGTAATGAATAATCCTCACCAACTCCCTATTTTTCTACTTATCTAAGCCTAATGCTGCCAAGATTTGACGTTTGTAGGCAATCTTTTGGACTTCCTTGTCCTCGTCTTCAGACCAATCTAGTTTAATTTCTGAAACAATCTGCCCTGGACGATTTTTCAAGATATAAATCCGATCACTAAGGTTAAGGGCTTCCTCTATACTATGCGTAATGATGAGTGTCGTCAGGCCTAGCTGTTTGTGAATATCAAGATACCAGGCATGAAGTTCCATTTTGGTCATCTCATCCAAGGCACTAAAGGCCTCATCCAAGAGAAAGAGCTTGTGCCCAAATAGATAGGTGCGGAGTAAGGCCACACGCTGGCGCATCCCACCACTAAGCTCATGAGGATACTTGTCTCGTACTGCTGTCAATTGAAAAGTAGCAAGGATTTCATCCGCTTTGGCAATAGCTTCTGCCTTATCCACCTTTTGGATCAAGAGGGGCAAGATGATATTTCCTAGCACCGTCTTGTGTTCCAAAAGCAGATCCTTTTGTAACATATAGCTCACGCGCCCCTTAGGATTTTCCTCTCCATCAAGAATGATTCGCCCTGACTGGACTTCTAAAATGCCTGCAATCAGGTTAAAGAGGGTAGTTTTTCCTACACCACTGGGGCCTAGGATAGAGACCACTTCACCTGAAGTCACTTGCAGGTTAATATTCTCTAAGATATTTTCATCATCGTAGGCGTAGCTTACGTGTTCTAGTCTAATTTCTGTCATTATTTTACAAATTCGTTAGTGAAACCTTTGTCAGTCAAGTCTTCCTTGAGGATTCCATTTTCCTTATCCCATTTGTAGAAGGCATTCCAACGGTCAGCATCAAATTGTCCCCATTTTTCCTTATCACTTGCGTATTCTTTTGACAAGTATTTCTGAGATTCAATGACAAAGTCACGTTTATCCTTTAACTCAGGGGCATTCTTAATGAGGATATCTGCAGCTTCTTCTGGGTGCTCCATAGCGTATTGGTAGCCTTTTTTGATGGCTTGGATGACTTTACGAGCTTCTTCCTTATTATCTTTCAAATAGTCGTTGTTTGCAATGATAACTGGTGAATAGTAGTCAAACTCCTTCACATAGTCTTTCAAATACATAAAGTTTGCATCCACACCTTGAGATTTAGCAAGAATACCGTCCCAACCATAATAAATCCAAGCAGAGTCAAAAACGCCATTGGCAATCGGTGTGATGGAGTTTGAGTCGTTGTTTGGTACTTTTTCGACCTTCTCAAAGTCTCCACCCTGAGATTCTACCAAGGTTTTCAGCATAGCAAGCTCAGTTGGATCATTCCAGGTTCCGTATTTCTTACCAACCAAGTCTTAGGACTGTTGATATTGTCAGACTTACGAGAGATGATCCCTGATGTATTATGTTCTACAATCGCTGCAACGGCGGTAATGCCTGCTCCTTTTTCCAATTTCTTAGCCATATAGTCTTGGAAGTACACTGCAAATGGCGCCTTACCATTGATAACCAAGTCAGAAGAGCTTTCTTCAGGTGGCAATTTCAAGTCAACATCCACTCCAGCTTCTTTAAAATAGCCTTTTTCTTTGGCAACATAAAGCCCTGTGTGGTTAGTATTTGGTGTCCAATCTAGGATAAAGTCAATTTTTTTGAGTTCTGCTTCTTTGTTATCCTTAGAAGCAGTTCCTTGGCCACAAGCCACAAGCACAACAGCTACAAGTGCTGTTACAATCGTTAAAAACACTTTCCATGTTTTCTTCATTTTAATTTCCTCTTTTCTTTTTCCAAAACGCTCTATTTTAAATACGTTTCCATTTAATCACATATTTTTCACTAATATCAACCAGCTTCATACCCAGAAGACTGATCAGTGATACCAGAATAATAATGGCAAACATGGTATCATACTGAAACAGTTTTTTAGACTGAATCATGTAGACACCCAGGCCTTCAAAGCCTCCCAACCACTCAGATACCACTGTTGTGATAAAGGCGTAGGAGACACTGACCCTGAGTCCTGCATAAAAGTAGGGCAGACTGACAGGGATCTTAAAATGCCAAAGGATTTGCCAAGGATTGGCTCGCATCAGACTAAATAAGGTCAGCATATCCTTGTCACAATGCCTAAAACCATCCAAAATGCTGACGATGATAGGAAAGGTTGTTGTCAGGATTATCAAGACAATCTTAGGCAAAATTCCATAGCCTAGCCACAAGACCAAGATAGGAGCTATAGCAATGGTTGGTATGGTCTGGACAACCACCATCATGGGGTAAATCAGATCATTGAGCCAAGTCAGACTGTCCATAAGGACAGCCATGATACAGGCAATCAAGACTCCTAAGACTAGTCCGAGCAAAGCCACTCTCAAGGTCGCCCAGCTATGGTGCCAGAGAAATTCTCTGTCACGAACAAGGACTGGAGGATCTCAAGAGGAGTTGGCAGGATAAACTTGGGGAGAAGTTTAAGCAAACCTGCTAGCTGCCAGACCGACAAGACTCCTAGAAAACCCAATAGACTAATGTGTCGTCTCAGTATACTTTTCAAGTTTCTCATCGATGCTTAAAATCTCTCCTATATTTATTTTCACATTGGCAAAGACATTATCTGCCTCCTGCCCGGCCACTTTCAGCGCTTCTTTGAGAATGCGCATGAGCTCATCAAACTCCCCTTCCAAGACCGTTTCAAAGGGTGTCACCACCATGGTCACGGACTGAGCTTGCAAATAAGCAATAACCTGATCGATAATAGCGATCCGGTTACCCCCCTGCGATAGGGGTAAGACTTGTAAAGCAATGCTTGCTTTCATTAAATCCTCCTTCTAAGTTACAGTTTTTCTTTGTAAAAAAGAAAAACCTCTTTCATATATGAAAAAGGTGCAAAATTAGGCCAAGTATTCGTTCCCTACGCTGGCATTACCCAGATCAGGTGCGGTCGAAGTTTAACACTTCCTCTCAGACTGTACACAGACTCCCATATATTATATGGACATATGATAACGCAAAATAAACAAGATGTCAAGGAAACTGCTTACAGAAAAAGAGACGGCAAACCTTCTCTTTCTCTAATTATACAGATGAACTAGCTCTTTCGATTAAAGCATAGGGGCAAATAACTGAGCTACTTCTTTGATTAATGTTTGATACCAAGTAGGCTTGATTGTTCCAGGAAAAATTTCTTGCGATACTTCAAAAATCTCTTCAAAGTCCTTACGAATATCTGCAATCGATGGTGTTTCGTACAATAAAACTGCATTTTCATAGTGGTGAACCAAGCTGCGATAATCAAGATTTATGGTTCCAACAACCGCAAATCGATCATCAACAATCATTTGCTTACTATGGATAAAACCAGGAGTATACTCGTAGATACGTACACCAGCAGACAAAAGATTAGGATAAGACCCTCGAGTTACTAACTGGATGAGCTTTTTATCTGGGATAAATGGAGTTATAATTCTCACATCTACGCCTCGCATAGCCGCATTTTTGATATCCTCTGTCAAATCATAATCGATAATGAGATAAGGCGTGGTGATATAGACAAAATCTTCCGCTTGATTAATCAGGTTTTGATAAACGATTTTACCCACCTTCATTCTATAGATAGGCTTGGGTCCACTTCCATATGGGATACATAGACCGCCACCTGGTCGTGTCTGATTTTCCAAATGATACTGATCAAATCACTGATTTCTCCACGGTTGATATACCAGTTCATGAGAAATAGTCTGGTAAAGGCCTGAGTCGCTGGACCATCTATCCGAATCCCACTATCTTTCCAGTGTCCAAAACGTTCAATCTGATTGATATATTCGTCTGCAAGATTAATCCCGCCAGTATAGGAAATTTGCCCATCAATGACTAATATTTTTCGGTGGTCACGGTTATTATAGGCCACTGTCATACGTGGAATCACCTTATTAAACTTATGAGCATCAATCCCTTTAGAACGCAAATGAACGGTATAATCCCCAGGCAAGGTCACCATACAACCAATATCATCGTAGAGCATCTTGACCTCGACTCCCTGAGCAGCTTTTTCTTCAAGAATTTCAAGCATACTATCCCACATCAAACCTTCGTCAACAATGTAGTATTCTAGAAAAATAAATTTTTCAGCCCTCTTCAAATCCTCCAGCATCTGTTGCCACATTTCCTCACCATTTGCAAAGAATTGTGAATCTGTCTGATCATAAACTTCTGCATTACTGTCCATATGCAATAAGGCATTGATAATCCCGTAGGCAGATTTATCAGTTCCCTGTATATCTTGATGAAGACTATGCTCTAGCTTTTCATGAGATGCAATAGAACGAAGTTCCTGCAGTTGTTTGAATTCTTTTTTTGATAACCGACGCTCACCAAACATGATATAAAGTAAGGGACCAAAAACAGGGACAAAAGTGACAATCAACCAAGTCACTTTGCTTTCAGGTGACATCGAACGATTGACAATCGCTATAACGGTTGCTACGCTGATCAAAAATACAAGAATCACCCAAATAATTGGTGCAATCTGGCTCATGTAAAGAATGACTGCAAAAACTACAAATAATTCTATCAGAATTATCGCAATGCTAAAACCATACTTGGACATCAATAGTCGCAATTTTCTAGTTCCCATAACTCCCTCTCATTTCTAAGTCTACTCCCTAATTTAACGTCTGAAAACGCTTGTTACCTTCTAGTATACTTAGTTTAGAAGAACTTAGCAAGTCTTTTCTGTTTAGGCCGATAGTTCTACCTATAAAATCAGTTAAAAAGCAGGCAATTTACACGTGCCTGCTCTTTTTTACAATTTCAAAGCCAACATATTGACCGTCATACCAGCTGCAGTTCCCATCAAGAAGATGGTATCTCCTTCCTTCACGTATCCATGATCAAGTGCATAAGCCAAACCAAAAGGTACAGCAACAGAAACCATATTTCCATAATCACTAACGATATTAAGGTATTTGTTTTCATCTACACCCAGTTTTTCCATAACCAAAGGAAGAGCACGACTAGCTTGGTGTGGAATAATATAATCTACAGCATCTTTAGAAATACCAGATTTCTCTTGGAATTCGTGGAACATTTCTGGAATGACACGAGCAGAAAGCAAGAGGATTTTCTTCCCTTTCATATCAAACATGAAATTGGTCTTAGTTTCTTCAGAGTACTCTTTTGGTTGATATGAAGTCAAACCTCCACGGATTTCAGTATCGTGAGCTCCCTCCGACCAAGTACGTTGAAGGCTTGCTATCACTCCCTTATCCTTGTTACTTGCTTGGAAAATAAAGGCTGCGGCCCCATCACCAAAGAGTTCATAACTTTCTTTTTGCTTTGGATTGAGACCCAAGCTACCAACTTCACTAGATACAATCAAAACGCGATGATATTCTCCTGCTTCAATCAAATGTGACATAGTCGAAAGAGCTGAAATAAAACTTGTACAAGTCGTGTTGATATCCATAGCTGGTATAGAGAGCCCTTTTGCCACGCGCTCATGAATCAAAGCAGCTGTACATGGAATAGGTTGAACACCTACCGCGCTAGCTGATACAAGGCAATCAATGTCTTTAATACTTAAGTTTGCATTTTCAAGTGCACGTTGGATAGCCGCTTCTGCCAAATCTAGCTGTGTTTCTTCATTTTCTACGACACGGTAACGGGTTTGGTCTTTAAATTGCACTGTATTTTTTGGAAGGTAAACTCCATAGCCTGCAATTTCTACATTTCTTTTCACTTCTGTCATAATCTTTTGTCCTTTCATAAACGTTGGATACGTTTGAGCTTACGGCTTGTATCCCAGTGATAATCTGAAAATCGAATTTCAGGTTCTTTAAACTCTTTTTGTTGAGCCAAGAGTCGAAATTGCTCTGTAATGGCTGTTTCCAATTGCTCATCCCTTCGACTCAGACAAACTTCTACTAACTTCTCAGAATGTTGTTTAACTTGGTAATCTCCGACATTCTCCACAAAGAGAATGCAACGTCTGATAAAGTCAGGATAAATCGTGACCTGACCTCCATCCAGCCCTTCAAAGTAGAAGATGTCATCAGAGCGACCTTCAACCTTATCAATCCTTGTATAATAAGACCCACATGAACAAGGTTCAGGGTTTTCAACCAAGATATCGTTGAGCTGATAGCGATAAACAGGCTGACTGCTCCGCTTAAAATCAGTAATGACTGGATAAAAACGTCGGTCATCCAAGTAGTTCTTTTCCACAAAGATGATGTCTTCATTAAGATGCAGATTCCCAGCCGAACAAGTACAAGCTAGAAAACCTTCAGTCGCTTGATAGACCTGGTCAATAACTGGTAGTGAAAAGGCTTCTGCGATCCGTTTCCTATCACTATCTTCCAAGATTTCAGCTACTGAAACGATTTTTTGTGGGTGAATGACTAACTCCCCAGCTTTAGACGCTTACTCAATTCAATCAACATAGAAGCAGGCGCCACCACAATGGTCGGTTGATAATTGTTGAGACGCTCGATATGCTCATCTGTATTCTTAAAAATATCAAAGTACTCTAAACGAATGAGCGCCGTATTGATGGTCTGATACAATTCATTATCCGCTCTGAGGAAAAAGGCTATGCGATGTCCAAAAAGGTGACCTTTGGGCAACATCTTTGCCAAGATAGCTGCTGCCCACATACTTCTCTCTTTTTCAGTTGTGATAAAAAGTCCCCGGTGTCCGGACGTCCCAGAGGACAAACCGACAGCTATTTCTCCTTTGAGTTCTGTAAAATTTCGTGTCTTCTCACTTTCGATAGCCAATGCCAAGGCCTCGTCTCGATCCACACCTTGAGTATTAAGCTCATTAAAATGCGTCATCATAAATGCTTTATCCATATGGCCAAAGTCGTTAGGTACACCATTTTTAAAATAAGGGGACTCACGTTTGAGAAAGTCCATATAGGCAGCCAACTGCTTTTTCTGATAGTTTTCTAAGGCTTCTCGAGACTTAAAATTATGAAGCCAACGAGTTTGGATAAAGGTTTTAAGAAAGGTTATTTTTTTCATACAAGATCCGCTCAATCCTTTCTACAGGGTCATGGCTAACTAGCACTTCTATTCCATCCTTTAAAACCTCTTCCAAGAGCTCTGTTCCTTTGATATAGTCATCCTTACTATCTTGCACCAAGGAAGGAATCAGATGCATCTGTTTGGTGTAAGGTAAAAGGTCAATTCCCCAACAAAGATCCGCTGCGATAAAGAGATGATAATCTGGAATAAAGAGACAGGCTTGGCCCTTGGCATGCCCATCAATAGAAGCTACCAGGATACTTCCGTCTCCAAAAAGATTATAGGTCGGACGATAAGAAAAGTTGGAGTTTTGCTGATCTGCCTTGATGACTGTCAATCTTTCCTCGAAGTCACTCGGCAAAAATTCTTTAAAAATTAAATCTTTTAGTTTTGGTTTCTTGTAAACATCATACACTTCCTGGGTTAGGATAAAGCTTGCGTTCGGAAAGAAGCTAGCCCCTCCTAAATGATCTGGATGTAGATGAGACAGCAGGACAAAATTAATTTCTTCTGGTTTAATTCCTTTAGCCTTCAGCAAATGCGAAATCTGATCCTGCTCTGTCATTTGAACGGGCGTCCCCAAGCGATATAAAGCATACCTTAGTTTTGTCTTAATATCGTGGTGATAGCCAGTATCATAGAGCAAATATCCTTTATCCCTGTGCTTAATCAAAAAGACACCTGCAGGGAAAGTCATCTTTCTATTCTTAACACCTTTAAAGAGCAAACCGGCATAACTCGTACAATATCCCGCTGGGAAATACTCAATGCTTTCGATAATCTTGGACATATTGTTCAATCCCTTCTGAAATACTAATTTTCGGACGATACACCAATTCCCTCTCAGCCTTGCTAATATCTAGAGTTTGACTATAACGAAGTAGATAATAGGTATATCGTGTTAAAGGCGGTTCCCCTTTAAGGTTCAAGGTCTTGTATATAAACTCTAAACTACTTGCAATTCCTGCTAATAGAGATGCTGGAATTTTTCTATATTTGATTGGGTAACCCAAACCTGTCAAACTTTCCTCTAGCAAATCCCTAAATGCCCTCGGTTCGCCATTAGTAATGTTATAGACCTCACCTTTTGCTTCTGGGACTTCTAAGGCTAAACGAATTGCGAGAGCAACATTTTCCACGCAAGTCATGTCCATGAGCTGACGCCCATCTCCAATTAAAGGAATACCAATTTTTTGACTAAGATTGATCACCCGTGGCAAGATGCTAGTATCTCCAATCCCAAACAGTCCCCGAGGCCTCAAGATAATACTAGGAACATCTGGATAATCCTTAAAGAGTCTCTCCGAAGCCAATTTACTACGGATATAGTTATTGAGATTATTTTCCTCTGGTGCATCACTTTCTTTAATCCCTAGTTGATCTTTTGGAGCAGCATAGATACTTGGTGAGGATACATAGACTAAACGTTGAATACCTGTTTGGCGACATGCCTCGAGAACATATTTAGTTCCTAAAACATTAGCCTGATAAAAATCTTCCCATGGCCCCCAAATAGTTGAAAGAGCCCCAGCATGAACAACCATGTCCATCCCTTGACAAGCCTCTAATAAATCTTCTGCCTTTGTCAAATCCCCCTGAAAAAAACTGACAGAAGTATTCTCTAAAGAGCGACCCACCTTACTGTTTCTGCCAAAGGCTCTTACTTGATAACCATGTTCTACTAGTTCTTTTACTACATATTTACCCAAGAAACCAGTGGCTCCTGTAACTAATACTTTTTTCATCATTCTTTCTCCTTATCTGCTAACAGACGGTGGATTTCGCTTTCCAAAATTTCTGTTGGATGATAGGATTGTGCAGCCTGGCGTAAAATTTCTAGTTTTGACCAATCTTCTTTAGCAATTAATTTTTCAAAGGCCTGCCCAATCTCCTTGCTATTATCTCTTTTAGCTGTGAAAGCAACACCTGCCTCCAAACCCCGAACAGCATAATCAAATTGGTCATAATCATGAGGCAGAATCAAAGCTGGTTTACCATAAATGATACATTGATAAAAAATCCCAGCCCCCCCGTGATGAATCACGTAATCCATCTGGGGAATGTACTCCTTATAGGGGAGATAAGAAACTACGGAAAGGTTCTCCATGAGATTTTCACATTGGAAGGACTCTCCACCTACACCACGAGTTACAAAAAAGTGACAATCAGGATGAGCTTTTGCAAGTTGCGTAGCTTGATAAATAAGATTTTCTTTGGCCCAAGCTAGTTGTGTCCCACAAGTCATCAAAACTTTCTTTCGCTCCATAAAAGGAGACAAATCTAAAGGATAATCCTCTCCTGCCTCAACTGAAGCACCAGAGGGCCCTACCCACTTGTAGTGTTCTGGGAATCCCTTTTTTAACTCTACCTCTTTCATTCCAATACCTAGAATAGAATAGGGAGAATAAATGGTCTCATGACCGAGTTGATTATACAATTTAAAATTATATCTTTTTAAGCGATCACGAAACGAAAAAGATACAATCCGTTTCACTAAACGTGTTGCTTTTCTACCTAAATTGTACTGAAACTTGCCAGCCATTCTTGGGACTTCCCAGTCCACCAAAGAAACAAGGAGGACCATCTGTCGTTTCAATCGCAAACTGGGTCGCCATAGTTGATATCCACGGAATTCCAAGTTGATTAGCTACTAAACCACCTGACAGAGTTATAAAATCAGCAATGACGATATCAGGGCGATTCTTATGCCATTCTTCCAATAATTGATCTGAAACTAGATTAATTAAATCAATACTAGCAGAAAGTTGATGATAGGCCGATAAAATTCCTAATTGCTCAGAGTTATTTGCTGCCTTTTCAAATTCCTCAATATGATCTTCTAGTATGGTAACTACATTAAAACCAGCAGACTCAGCAACAGCTTTTTTCTGGGGACCTGTAAATAAACGTATCTCATACTGAGGATTGTCTAATAGAGGTAGTAATAAATTCATAGTTGGATACAAATGACCACTTAAAGGGACAACTACAATATCAATTTTGATTTTCTTCATAGTTCTAGCATATCAAATTTTCAAAAAAAGAACTATCACGAGGATAGTTCTTCTTAAATATTATTGGCTTTAAATTATAGAAATAGTATTTGATTTCTTAGTACATTATTTGAATAATCAGGGAGGAATTCAGTAACGTAAAAATCTTAAATTTACTATCCCACAAGGGCTCTGAAGTAACTTTCCTTAGAACAATTCCTTATAGAAAGAAATGGTTTCTTCCAAAGTTGGCATGAATGGATTACCTGGTGCACAAGCATCAATCAAGGCATTCTTAGAAAGGTATTCAAAGTCAAAGTCTTTTTCTTCGATACCAAGTTCTGTCAATTTCTTAGGAATACCGACAGTTTCAGAAAGTTTTTCAATCTCAGAAATAGCATAAGCAGCACATTCTTTATCTGATTTTCCTTCAATTTGCATTCCCAAGGCTTTCGCAACATTACGGAAAGCTACAGGTACACGTTTGGCATTTTCACGCTCAACGACTGGCAAAAGCATAGCACAGCACACGCCATGAGGTAAGTTATAGACAGCACCCAATTGGTGAGCCATTGAGTGAACATAGCCGAGTCCAGCATTGTTAAAGCTCATTCCGCCAAGGAAGATAGCATTAACCATACCTTCACGAGCTTCGATGTCGTGTCCATTTTCTACCGCACGTGGAAGATATTCTTTGATTAGCTCGATAGCTCCGATAGAGAGTTTCTTAGTCACATCATAAGCACCTGGTGTTACCAAAGCTTCAACAGCGTGAGTAAGAGCATCCATACCAGTAGCCGCAGTCAAAGCTTGAGGTTTTGAAACCATCAATTCAGGGTCATTAACAGAGATAAGGGCAAGACTGTTTTTATCCACCATTACCATTTTAACCTTACGTTCTTCATCAGTGATAACGTAGTTAATGGTAATTTCTGCTGATGTACCTGCAGTAGTATTGATAGCGACAACAGGAAGTCCTTTTTGAGCAGACTTATGCAAACCTTCATAATCCTGTGGTTTACCACCATTCGTCGCGATTACAGAAATACAGCTAGCTGCGTCCTGTGGAGAACCACCACCGACAGAGATGATAAAGTCACAGTTGTGCTCTTTCAAAGCAGCGACCCCATCCATAACATTTTTACAAGTAGGGTTCGGTTCAACATCACTAAAGATAACGTAAGCAATCCCTTCATCATCTAAAGGTTTTAAAATTTTTGGCAAGATATCACTTGATTCAATAAATTTATCTGTCACCAAAAGAGCCTTACTGTAACCCAACTCCTTAACATAAGGCCCAACTTCATTTACCACACCTTTACCAATAAGGTTAACTGCTGGAACGTAAAATGTTGCCATATTTTTTCCTCCTTACGTTTTTCACGCTATATATTTAGATTAATTATATAATATATTTTCTGTATTTTCAAATATTTGTGATTTTTTTAATAAATTTTCATAAGAAAAAAAGTCCCATAAGACCTATAATGAAAAAGTGACCAAACCATCATTAGAAAGATTCATATGGAACCATTACATTTTATCACAAAACTACTCGAAATCAAAGACCCAAACATCAAGATTGTAGATATCATTAATCTAGATACACACAAGGACATCATCGCTAAACTGGACTACAATGCTCCATCCAGTCCTGATTGTGGAAATCAAATGAAGAAATATGATTTTCAGAAAGAATCTAAAATCCCCTATCTAGAGTGTGCAGGCTATAAGACACTCATTCGATTGAGAAAACGCCGTTTCCGTTTTAAAGTCTGCGGGAAAATAGCTGTCGCAGAGACTTCCTTAGTCAAAAAGAATCACCAAATCGCGACTATCGTCAACCAGAAAATCACTCAAAAATTAATCGAGAAAGTCCCTAGGACGGCTATCGCAGAAAGTCTCTCTGTCTCTTCTTTGACAGTCATTCGTAAATTGAAAGAATTCAAATTCAAGACAGATTTATCTTTCCTTCCAACTCACATGTCTTGGGATGAATACAGCTTCAAGAAAGGGTTGATGAGTTTCATTGCACAGGATTTTGATTCCAGAAAGATCGTAGCTATCCTGGATGGGCGAACTCAAGTGACTATTCGCAATCATTTCCTTCGTTATTCTAGTCAGGTGAGAAGTCGCGTGAAAGTCATTACCATGGATATGTTTAGCCCCTACTATGATATTGTCAGAAAACTTCGCTTTCGAATTTCAAGGCTCAGGCTGAAACAGTCCCCCAGACTGTTTCACTCCCAAACGCTAAAATCGTGCTCGACCGCTTTCACATTGTCCAACATCTCAATCGAGCTATGAATCGTCTTCGCATCCAAGTCATGAATCGTTTTGATCGGAAATCGCACAAATATAAGGCACTAAAACGTTACTGGAAACTCATTCAACAGGATAGCCGTAAACTCAGTGTTAAACGTTTTTATCGCCCTACTTTTCGCTCACACTTGACCAATAAAGAGATTGTAGAAAACATACTAAGATTAGTAGTGAAGAAATCTCCAACGGGAGAGAGTACTCACTACTTTTTCTTTATGTTAAAGTAGTAGTGTCTTGTAAAGTCGTAGGGCTCTATGGCGCTAGACGTCGCTTGACAAACTGGCAAGACACCTTGTTTTAGACAGTATTTGGGATTGATGTGAGTAAGGCAAGTTCTGAGGTGGCAATTTTAGTCAACGGCGAAAAGATTCATGGCTACACCATGCTCAATGATGTCATTGGATTCAATCGCCTGTTGGGGGACTTGAAAACCGTTCACAACCCTGAGATTATATTTGAGGCCACAGGCGTCTATTCTCGACGTCTTCAGGCCTTTCTTGAGGAATGTGGTTACGCTTATACACGGCTAAATCCACTGGAAGCTAAGAAGCAATTGGACAGTCTGCGAGTTCGTAAAACAGATAAAATTGACGCTGAAAAGTTGGCTAAATCTCAGCTTGTGCACAATCGTAAACCAACTTACGTGCAGGAAGAAGTTTATCAACACCTGCGTAATTTAAGTCGTTTCTATCAAAATATGACTGAAGATCTTGTTCGAGCTAAAAACCGTCTGCACAAGGTCCTACAAGTCACCTTTCCTGAATGGGAAAATCTCTTATCCACACCAACTGGAGAGCAATATTGGAACTTAGTGATGGCTTTTCCATGCAAAGAATTTGTATTAAACCTATCTCAAAGTGACTTGCGTGAGATTATCCGTCAATCTACCTCCAAACGAATCTCTGAAAAGCGTATTGCTTACCTGACTGATAAACTTATAAAACTCGCTAAACAATCTTTTTGTGCGGTCAAGAAAACCTCTCCAATGCTTGAAGAGGTTCGTTACTATGCCCAAGAATGGCTTCGTCTTTCTGAACGCAGACAAGTTGTCTTAAACGACATGGTAGCTCTAGCTCAGCCTTTACCAGAGTATGATATCTTACGGTCAATTCCTGGCATCGCAGAAACCACAGCGACATCTATCATTAGCGAATTGGGAGATATTCGTCGCTTTCAGTCTACCAAGCAAATCAACGCTTTTATTGGCATTGACCTGAGACACTATGAATCTGGGAACTTTCTCACTAAGGAACACATCACTAAACCAGGTAATCTCTATGCCAGAAAAATCTTGTTCAAGCGCATTCACAACATCGCTTCAGCTAGTCATACCAATCCCTGCCATATCGCGGATTTTTATGAGAAACGAAAAAGACAATCGACAATAGCTTCAACTAAGCCACATACGATTGCCTCTATACATCGGCTCATTCGAACAATGTATTACCTCATTACGCATAACAAACTTTACGATTACTCTTTGACCCAAAATCGATAAGGCTGTCTATGCCATATTATTGTAACACCTTGTTTCAAAAAATACCAGATAAGGTGTTTTTTAGCATGCCCTTTTATGGATCAAAAAGTGTTAAAAATAAGACAGTAACCTCAGAATAGCTACTGTCTTATCTCTTTTTTTACTTAAAGCTTTGATAGACTTGACAAATGGTAGAAAAGAACCAAATTTTATTGAAAAAACGGTCATAACAAACAAAAAAAGAACAACCAGTGTTCTCACTATTGTAATATCAATCGGGAAGACAGGATTCGAACCTGCGACACCTTGGTCCCAAACCAAGTACTCTACCAAGCTGAGCTACTTCCCGAGTTAAATAGAAAAAATGCACCCTAGAGGAGTCGAACCTCTAACCGCCTGATTCGTAGTCAGGTACTCTATCCAGTTGAGCTAAGGGTGCTCATTATATGCCGAGGACCGGGATCGAACCGGTACGATCGTTACCAATCGCAGGATTTTAAGTCCTGTGCGTCTGCCAGTTCCGCCACCCCGGCCTCTCTAAGCGAACGACGGGATTCGAACCCGCGACCCCCACCTTGGCAAGGTGGTGTTCTACCACTGAACTACGTTCGCATCGACCTCTTGGTTATATTAAAAAAATGCCGGCTACATGACTTGAACACGCGACCCTCTGATTACAAATCAGATGCTCTACCAACTGAGCTAAGCCGGCTTATTTCTATTATGCGGGTTAAGGGACTTGAACCCCCACGCCGTTAAGCGCCAGATCCTAAATCTGGTGCGTCTGCCAATTCCGCCAAACCCGCAATGATGACCCGTACTGGGCTCGAACCAGTGACCCATTGATTAAAAGTCAATTGCTCTACCAACTGAGCTAACGAGTCTAAATAACTTCCGTTATCTTAAACGGTCCCGACGGGAATCGAACCCGCGATCTTCGCCGTGACAGGGCGACGTGATAACCGCTACACTACGGGACCTATGGGAGTTAACGGGATCGAACCGCTGACCCTCTGCTTGTAAGGCAGATGCTCTCCCAGCTGAGCTAAACTCCCTTTAGCTAAGCGACTTCCTATCTCACAGGGGCAACCCCCAACTACTTCCGGCGTTCTAGGGGCTTAACTTCTGTGTTCGGAATGGGTACAGGTGTATCTCCTAGGCTATCGTCACTTAACTTTGAGTAATACCTACTCAAAATTGAATATCTATCAAATTCCAAGAAAATCCTTCACACTTCGTATTCTCAGTTACTTTGGATAAGTCCTCGAGCTATTAGTATTAGTCCGCTACATGTGTCGCCACACTTCCACTTCTAACCTATCTACCTGATCATCTCTCAGGGCTCTTACTGATATAAAAATCATGGGAAATCTCATCTTGAGGTGGGTTTCACACTTAGATGCTTTCAGCGTTTATCCCTTCCCCTACATAGCTACCCAGCGATGCCTTTGGCAAGACAACTGGTACACCAGCGGTAAGTCCACTCTGGTCCTCTCGTACTAGGAGCAGATCCTCTCAAATTTCCTACGCCCGCGACGGATAGGGACCGAACTGTCTCACGACGTTCTGAACCCAGCTCGCGTGCCGCTTTAATGGGCGAACAGCCCAACCCTTGGGACCGACTACAGCCCCAGGATGCGACGAGCCGACATCGAGGTGCCAAACCTCCCCGTCGATGTGAACTCTTGGGGAGATAAGCCTGTTATCCCCAGGGTAGCTTTTTATCCGTTGAGCGATGGCCCTTCCATACGGAACCACCGGATCACTAAGCCCGACTTTCGTCCCTGCTCGAGTTGTTGCTCTCGCAGTCAAGCTCCCTTATACCTTTACACTCTGCGAATGATTTCCAACCATTCTGAGGGAACCTTTGGGCGCCTCCGTTACCTTTTTAGGAGGCGACCGCCCCAGTCAAACTGCCCGTCAGACACTGTCTCCGATAGGGATCACCTATCTGGGTTAGAGTGGCCATAACACAAGGGTAGTATCCCAACAGCGTCTCCTTCGAAACTGGCGTCCCGATCTCTTAGACTCCTACCTATCCTGTACATGTGGTACAGACACTCAATATCAAACTGCAGTAAAAGCTCCATGGGGTCTTTCCGTCCTGTCGCGGGTAACCTGCATCTTCACAGGTACTAAAAATTTCACCGAGTCTCTCGTTGAGACAGTGCCCAAATCATTACGCCTTTTCGTGCGGGTCGGAACTTACCCGACAAGGAATTTCGCTACCTTAGGACCGTTATAGTTACGGCCGCCGTTTACTGGGGCTTCAATTCATACCTTCGCTTACGCTAAGCACTCCTCTTAACCTTCCAGCACCGGGCAGGCGTCACCCCTATACATCATCTTACGATTTAGCAGAGAGCTGTGTTTTTGATAAACAGTTGCTTGGGCCTATTCACTGCGGCTGACCTAAGTCAGCACCCCTTCTCCCGAAGTTACGGGGTCATTTTTGCCGAGTTCCTTAACGAGAGTTCTCTCGCTCACCTGAGGCTACTCGCCTCGACTACCTGTGTCGGTTTGCGGTACGGGTAGAGTATGTTTAACGCTAGAAGCTTTTTCTTGGCAGTGTGACGTCACTAACTTCGCTACTAAACTTCGCTCCCCATCACAGCTCAATGTTATAGAACCAAGCATTTAACTCAATTCACACCTCACTGCTTAGACAGACACTTCCAATCGTCTGCTTTAGTTAGCCTACTGCGTCCCTCCATCACTACATACTCTAGTACAGGAATATCAACCTGTTGTCCATCGGATACACCTTTCGGTCTCTCCTTAGGGTCCCGACTAACCCAGGGGCGGACGAGCCTTCCCCTGAAACCTTAGTCTTACGGTGGACAGGATTCTCACCTGTCTTTCGCTACTCATACCGGCATTCTCACTTCTATGCGTTCCAGCGCTCCTCACGGTACACCTTCGCCACACATAGAACGCTCTCCTACCATACCTATAAAAGGTATCCACAGCTTCGGTAAATTGTTTTAGCCCCTGGTACATTTTTCGGCGCAGGGTCACTCGACTAGTGAGCTATTACGCACTCTTTGAATGAATAGCTGCTTCTAAGCTAACATCCTAGTTGTCTGTGCAACCCCACATCCTTTTCCACTTAACAATTATTTTTGGGACCTTAGCTGGTGGTCTGGGCTGTTTCCCTTTCGACTACGGATCTTAGCACTCGCAGTCTGACTGCCGACCATAATTCATTGGCATTCGGAGTTTATCTGAGATTGGTAATCCGGGATGGACCCCTCACCCAAACAGTGCTCTACCTCCAAGAATCTCTAATGTCGACGCTAGCCCTAAAAGCTATTTCGGAGAGAACCAGCTATCTCCAAGTTCGTTTGGAATTTCTCCGCTACCCACAAGTCATCCAAGCACTTTTTCAACGTGCCCTGGTTCGGTCCTCCAGTGCGTCTTACCGCACCTTCAACCTGCTCATGGGTAGGTCACATGGTTTCGGGTCTACGACATAATACTAAAGCGCCCTTTTCAGACTCGGTTTCCCTACGGCTCCGTCTCTTCAACTTAACCTCGCATCATATCGTAACTCGCCGGTTCATTCTACAAAAGGCACGCTCTCACCCATTAACGGGCTCGAACTTGTTGTAGGCACACGGTTTCAGGTTCTATTTCACTCCCTCCCGGGGTGCTTTTCACCTTTCCCTCACGGTACTGGTTCACTATCGGTCACTAGGGAGTATTTAGGGTTGGGAGATGGTCCTCCCAGATTCCGACGGGATTTCACGTGTCCCGCCGTACTCAGGATTCTGCTAGGTACAAAGACTATTTTGAATACGAGGCTTTCACTCTCTTTGGCTGATCTTCCCAAATCATTCTCCTATAATCTTTGAGTCCACATTGCAGTCCTACAACCCCGAAGAGTAAACTCTTCGGTTTGCCCTTCTGCCGTTTCGCTCGCCGCTACTAAGGCAATCGCTTTTTGCTTTCTCTTCCTGCAGCTACTTAGATGTTTCAGTTCACTGCGTCTTCCTCCTCATATCCTTAACAGATATGGGTAACAGGTAGTACCTGTTGGGTTCCCCCATTCGAAATCCCTGGATCATCGCTTACTTACAGCTACCCAAGGCATATCGTCGTTTGTCACGTCCTTCTTCGGCTCCTAGTGCCAAGGCATCCACCGTGCGCCCTTATTAACTTAACCTTATTTTTTTTGACCTTTCAGTCATAAACTCTTTATTAATACTACAGCGTTTTTCGGTTTATTTTTCTTGTTACTATTTGATATAGATATTCAATTTTTCAATGTGCATTACTTGGTGATCTCTCACCAATGGAGCCTAGCGGGATCGAACCGCTGACCTCCTGCGTGCAAAGCAGGCGCTCTCCCAGCTGAGCTAAGGCCCCACAAGACCTCTCAAGACTAAACAAGACCAATGTGCATTCCTTATCCTTAGAAAGGAGGTGATCCAGCCGCACCTTCCGATACGGCTACCTTGTTACGACTTCACCCCAATCATCTATCCCACCTTAGGCGGCTGGCTCCTAAAAGGTTACCTCACCGACTTCGGGTGTTACAAACTCTCGTGGTGTGACGGGCGGTGTGTACAAGGCCCGGGAACGTATTCACCGCGGCGTGCTGATCCGCGATTACTAGCGATTCCGACTTCATGTAGGGCGAGTTGCAGCCTACAATCCGAACTGAGACTGGCTTTTAAGAGATTAGCTTGTCGTCACCGACTTGCGACTCGTTGTACCAGCCATTGTAGCACGTGTGTAGCCCAGGTCATAAGGGGCATGATGATTTGACGTCATCCCCACCTTCCTCCGGTTTATTACCGGCAGTCTCGCTAGAGTGCCCAACTGAATGATGGCAACTAACAATAGGGGGTTGCGCTCGTTGCGGGACTTAACCCAACATCTCACGACACGAGCTGACGACAACCATGCACCACCTGTCACCTCTGTCCCGAAGGAAAAACTCTATCTCTAGAGCGGTCAGAGGGATGTCAAGACCTGGTAAGGTTCTTCGCGTTGCTTCGAATTAAACCACATGCTCCACCGCTTGTGCGGGCCCCGTCAATTCCTTTGAGTTTCAACCTTGCGGTCGTACTCCCCAGGCGGAGTGCTTAATGCGTTAGCTGCGGCACTAAACCCCGGAAAGGGTCTAACACCTAGCACTCATCGTTTACGGCGTGGACTACCAGGGTATCTAATCCTGTTTGCTCCCCACGCTTTCGAGCCTCAGCGTCAGTTACAAAGCCAGAGAGCCGCTTTCGCCACCGGTGTTCCTCCATATATCTACGCATTTCACCGCTACACATGGAATTCCACTCTCCCCTCTTGCACTCAAGTTAAACAGTTTCCAAAGCGTACTATGGTTAAGCCACAGCCTTTAACTTCAGACTTATCTAACCGCCTGCGCTCGCTTTACGCCCAATAAATCCGGACAACGCTCGGGACCTACGTATTACCGCGGCTGCTGGCACGTAGTTAGCCGTCCCTTTCTGGTAAGATACCGTCACAGTGTGAACTTTCCACTCACACTCGTTCTTCTCTTACAACAGAGCTTTACGATCCGAAAAACCTTCTTCACTCACGCGGCGTTGCTCGGTCAGACTTCCGTCCATTGCCGAAGATTCCCTACTGCTGCCTCCCGTAGGAGTCTGGGCCGTGTCTCAGTCCCAGTGTGGCCGATCACCCTCTCAGGTCGGCTATGTATCGTCGCCTTGGTGAGCCGTTACCCCACCAACTAGCTAATACAACGCAGGTCCATCTGGTAGTGATGCATTTGCACCTTTCAAGCAGATATCATGCAATATCTACTGTTATGCGGTATTAGCTATCGTTTCCAATAGTTATCCCCCGCTACCAGGCAGGTTACCTACGCGTTACTCACCCGTTCGCAACTCATCCGGAGAAGCAAGCTCCTCCTTCAGCGTTCTACTTGCATGTATTAGGCACGCCGCCAGCGTTCGTCCTGAGCCAGGATCAAACTCTCATTAAAAGTTTGAGTTCTCACTCATTTCTGTCACTGACAGATTTATTGTTTTTTCATTGTTCAGTACTACAACTTCAGTTGTAGTGCCCTGCACATTGGTTCGTCTTGTTCAGTTTTCAAAGGTCTTTGTCACTCGCTTCTCTCAAGTGACAACTATATTAGTATATCACAGCCGCTTTCGCTTGTCAACACTTTTTTGAAACTTTTTTTAATTTTTTTCATCTAGTGTTTCATCTGCTTCATACTATAGTCCGTACGGGATTCGAACCCGTGTTACCGCCGTGAAAAGGCGGTGTCTTAACCCCTTGACCAACGGACCGGAGTTGTTATTTTCAACTCTTACTATTATACCGACTTTTCTTACTTTGTCAACACCTTTTTTAAAATTTTTTTAGAAGTCTTGTAATGTTTCCTTCAGCTCTCTGAGAAGGGCTTTGCGGCCTTTAAACCGTTCATCTGCCCAGAGGCGTTCATAAGCTTCTTGCTTATCTTGTGGTAACTTTCTTCTATAAGTATTCAACAATTCATGTAAGGCGTAGTAATCATCCAACCACAATCCTCCTTCTGGTAGGCGATGGCTAATCTCCCCTACTTCTTCATAGGCCATCCGATCTAGGCGACGTTTTTGACTCTCTTGTTTTCTGACGCTATCAAGGATTCGATTGCGAAATTTTGTTTTGAAGTAGATGTAGAGTTTCTTTTCTTCTTCCACTAGTTCTGGATGCTTTTCTAGAAGTTCATGGAGACAAATCAGTCCTTCTTGGTCCCAATCCTCTTTCTCCCACAGGTGAAGATAGTAGTCTTTTCGGCATCTATGGACAATTCCTTTCACCTTCTCATAATTCTTTTCAAGTCCAAGGTGTATCAGGAAGTATGAATACTGACAAGTGAGGGTAAAAAAGACAAAGATTTGAATCCTTGCCTTTTACCTTTTAAACAATTTAGCGAAACAGATCTACAATGGTATCCCAAACTGTCTGAGCTTTTTCTTTAATCTTAGCATCTGAAATAGCTTTTCCTGCTTCATCGACCAGATTTTGTGCTCGTCCACGAATATCTGCTAATATATCATCCGACTGCGTACTAGTATCACTTGTAGTTTGTTTAGGTGTATTTTCTGGTGCAATACCATTCATTTTATAAGCATTTTCAACTGTAAAGGTGCTACCTGGTGTATATGGTAGGATTGTTTCCGCCATACTTCTAAAAATGTGAGCAGCACCATTCGAAGTCGAACCTGCTAAATAGTGATTTTCATCAGTAGTAGGGAAACCAAGCCAGTGGCTAATCACTAAATCAGGGGTATACCCAATCACCCATTGATCACTGGTATATTCTGGGTTAAAGGCTGCCTCTGTTGTTCCTGTTTTTCCAGCCATGACATAATCATCTGGAGACGAACTGACCCCTGTACCATTTGTAAAAGTACCTAACATCATACTGGTCATTTTATCAGCTACCGATTTGTCAACCACTCGTTTTTGAGTATTTTTATGAGTAGCAATCACTTGACCACTAGCATTTTCAATACGGGTGATAAAGTGAGCATCCGGCATGAGTCCTTCATTTGCAAACACTGCGTAGGCTTGGGCCATCTGAAGAGGGTTCGTTTCTACGCCGCCACCTAAAGCTACTCCAAGCACACGATCTACATCGCTCATGTTGAGACCAAACTTTTCACCCGCTTCAAAGGCTTTATCAATTCCAAGTTCTTTAACAGTAGCTACTGCAGGTAAATTTAGAGATTTAGCCAAAGCTTGATACATGGGTACTTCTCGTGATGTCTTGATTCCTGCGTAGTTGTCTACTTTATAATCACCATATTGCATGGTATGATTATCCAACTCCTTATTAAGAGACCAGCCTGCCTCAACCGCTGGTGTGTACACTATCAAGGGTTTAATAGTAGACCCTGGACTTCTTTTGGATTGGGTTGCATAGTTAAAATTTCTGAAACCTGTTTTATCATTCCCTGCCACTCGACCAACAACTCCTCGAACTCCACCTGTTTTTGGTTCTAATGCGACACTACCAGACTCTGCATGTGTCCCATCTTCAGCTGTCGGAAAGAGAGAAGTATTTTGGTAGATAACCTGCATATTTGCTTGATAATTTTGATCTAGCTCCGTATAAATTCGATAACCGTTATTAACGATTTCTTCCTCTGTTAGATTATACTTTTCTATAGCTTCATTAACAACTGCATCAAAATAGGAAGGATAACGGTAGTCTGATATTTTCCCTTCATAACTATCTTTCAACTGAGAAGCCATATCAACACTTGCTGCTTCTGCTTCCTTATTTTTATCAAGATAGCCGGCAGCCACCATATTTTGCAAGACAGTATCTCTTCGATTAGTTGAATGCTCAATAGAATTCAGAGGATTGTACAATTCTGGGCCTTTAAGCATACCTGCTAAAGTGGCGGCTTCATCAAGAGTTAATTCCGATGCCGAAACACCAAAGTACTTTTTACTAGCATCTTCAACACCCCAAACTCCATTACCGAAGTAGGCATTGTTCAAATACATGGTTAGAATTTCTTTTTTACTGTATTTTTTGGTTAATTCTAAAGCAAGAAAGAATTCTTTGGCCTTTCTCTGCACAGTTTGATCTTGTGAAAGATAAGCATTTTTCGCCAACTGTTGAGTAATTGTAGATCCACCACCCGAGCGACCAGCTGTTAGGATAGCTAGGAAAAAACGACCATAGTTAATTCCACTATTTTTATAGAAGCTTCTATCTTCCGTCGCAATTACAGCATTCTGCAAATCTTCACTAATTTCCGAGAGCTCAACGTAGGTTCCTTTTTGGCCTGACAAGGCACCAGCCTCATTCTCTTCTCTGTCAAATCACCGTTCGTGTTTTCAAAGCATTCTGCAAGTCTGTAACATTTGTCGATTTAGCTAAGGCGAATAGATAAACCCCAACAAACAAGCTTGCACTTAGTCCAAGAATTAGAAAGATTTTGGTCAGATGATAGCGACGCCAAAATTTTCGAATGGGTCCGACTTGCCCAGCTTTCTTTCGCCCACCTCTCGACCTTCTTAAATTAGTCGAGGTATTTTCTTCATTATTAACTTCATCGATTTCTATTTCTGCTATTTCAGATTCTTCTTTTTTAAATAAAGAAAGAAGCTTTTCAAATAATGTATCTAATTTCATGCGTTTATTTTATCATCTTCCCCATAGGAAGACAAGAATTTAGCTAGTTTCTCTATCCAAATAATCTATTTTTTGTTACAATATCTGTATGAAATTTACCTTTGTTATCCCTAATTCTCTTCCTGAAATGACTGTCAAAGTCTTCTTGGAGGAGCAACTACTCATTCCGAGAAAAATACGGCATTTCTTGAGAATTAAAAAGCACATTCTCATCAATCAAGAAGAAGTCCACTGGCATCAAACTGTCAAATCCGGAGATGAATGTCAACTGATTTTCGATGAGGAGGATTATCCTACAAAAGAAATTGTTTGGGGAAATCCTAATCTTGTCCAAGAAGTCTACCAAGACCAACATTTAATTATCGTCAACAAACCAGAAGGTATGAAAACTCACGGGAATCAACCAGAAGAAATTGCACTTCTCAATCATGTCAGTGCCTATGTAGGCCAAACTTGCTATGTCGTTCATAGACTAGACAAAGAAACGAGCGGTCTCATCCTCTTTGCTAAAAATCCATTCATACTACCCATCCTCAATCGATTATTGGAGAAAAAAGAAATTTCCCGCGAATACTGGGCTCTGGTTGAGGGAAAAATAGGAGCTAAAGAACTTGTCTTTCGAGATAAAATCGGTCGTGATCGTCACGATCGTAGAAAACGGGTGGTGGATTTCAAAAATGGTCAATATGCTGAAACTCATGTAACTAGATTGAAGCAATTTCAAAACAAAACCAGTCTCGTTCGCTGTAAATTGAAAACAGGACGAACTCATCAGATTCGAGTTCATCTATCTCACCACGGGCACCCAATCCTCGGAGACCCCCTCTACAATCCACATTCCAAAACTAGCAGACTGATGCTTCACGCATTTAAGCTATCCTTTATCCACCCTCTAACTTTTAAAAAATTAAGTTTTACTGCGCTATCAGATACATTTGAAAGAGATTAAAAACAAAATGGATGATTTCATCATCCATTTTTTTATTATAAAGCAAAAAAAGCAAGGCCAGTTGGCCTTGCTTTGATTGACTCAGGGAATTATTTAGCGATTTTAGCGAAGTATTCAAGAGTACGAACAAGTTGTGAAGTGTAAGACATTTCGTTGTCATACCATGAAACAACTTTAACCAATTGTTTACCGTCAACATCAAGAACTTTAGTTTGAGTTGCGTCAAACAATGAACCGAATGACATACCTACGATATCAGAAGATACGATTGGATCTTCAGTGTATCCGTATGATTCGTTAGAAGCTGCTTTCATAGCTGCGTTTACTTCATCAACAGTAACGTTCTTGTCAAGAACTGCTACCAATTCAGTTACTGAACCAGTTGGAACAGGAACACGTTGAGCAGCTCCGTCCAATTTACCGTTCAATTCAGGGATAACCAAACCGATTGCTTTAGCAGCACCAGTTGAGTTAGGAACGATGTTAGCTGCAGCAGCACGAGCACGGCGAAGGTCACCTTTACGGTGTGGTCCGTCAAGAACCATTTGGTCACCAGTGTAACCGTGGATAGTAGTCATCAAACCTTCAACGATACCGAAGTTGTCATGAAGAGCTTTAGCCATTGGAGCCAAACAGTTTGTAGTACATGAAGCACCTGAGATAACTGTTTCAGTACCGTCAAGAACGTCGTGGTTAGTGTTAAATACAACTGTTTTAACATCTGATCCACCAGGAGCAGTGATAACAACTTTTTTAGCTCCACCTGGGTGCAAGTGTTTTTCAGCAGCTGCTTTAGTAGCAAAGAAACCAGTTGCTTCAAGAACGATTTCTACACCGTCGTTAGCCCAGTCAATTTGTTCTGGATCACGTTCAGCAGAAACTTTAACGAATTTACCGTTAACTTCAAATCCACCTTCTTTAACTTCCACAGTTCCATCGAAACGACCTTGAGTTGTGTCATATTTCAACAAGTGTGCAAGCATAACTGGATCTGTAAGGTCGTTGATGCGAGTAACTTCAACACCTTCTACGTTTTGGATACGGCGGAAAGCAAGACGACCGATACGTCCGAAACCGTTAATACCAACTTTAACTACCATTAGTGATTTCCTCCTTATGAAAATCATGAAAATTTTATTGTGAAAAGAGTAACTTGAATCACTACAAATCACCTTTCAACGTTTTTATTATATAACTATTTAAGCTAAATTGCAAGCGCTGGCCTTGATTTTCTATGTTAGTTTCTTTTTGCGCTTATTCATAGCGTAAAGATTCTACCGGATCCATTTTACTAATCTTACGGGCTGGAAAGTAGGCTGAAATATAAGCAAGTAGTACGGCAAAAACTAGAGTGCTAAAAATAGAGAGGAAGTTTAATTCAAAAACTTTAGAAATAGACGGGTAGAAATGATTCACAGCTACATTCGCCAAACTTCCAAGTCCTTGTGCAATCAAAAATGCCATAAACAAAGCAATCCCTACAATCCAAATAGCTTCATAGATAAAGATACCTTTCACATCATTATTTTGATAGCCAACTGCCTTCATAACACCTATTTCCTTAGAACGTTGCATGATATTGATGTAGATAATAATGCCTATCATAACAGCGGATACCAAAATAGCTTGAGAAGAAAGTACTATCAAGAGCCCCTGAATAACACGAATAAAGGTAATCACAATATCAAGAACTGCCTGTTGAGAAAGAACTGTATACTTCTTATTTTTCTGCAATTCTTCTGTTACTGCTTTTGTCTGAGATGGATCTTTAAGTTCCAAAATAAAATAAGATACAGTCTTTGTAAATCCAGCTTCTTTCAAAATAGATTCCATTTGATAGGCTGACATAAAACTGTTACTGTCCTCCATGTCATCTTCATCATTTATCACACGTACAATCTGAGTTTGAAATTGAGAAGTCTTGCTACCTTCAGCCCCATTTTCTACAATGCTTGCCGATACTGTTTTGCCTATAACATCACTAGCTGTCAGATTTTTCCCTGTTTGTTCATTCCAATTTTTCAGTAAACTCATCGGAATCGTCAATCCCTGCTCTTTTACATCAGTGTATATAGGCCCTGCTAGCACTTTTTCTTTCTCATTACTGCTAACAGAGATACTTGTATCCTCGTATAAACTCACAACCTGAGCATAAGAAGGCATGGTTTGACTAAAGTCTACTTCTTGTCCGTCTATGCTAATCTTTGACATGCTCATGCTAAAAGGACTTTCTAGATATTTAATAGCTTCTTTTCCAACCGTGTCCGTAATATAGTTCTTATCATCTTGGTTCAGAAAACCTCTTCCAGCAACACTGGAATTCAGTGCAATCTGCACTTGGGAAGGGAGCTTCCCTCCGTTTGTATTTTCATCAATCATAGAAATCAGAGCATTTCCCAGACCAAAGAAATCAGTACGCCTACAAAACCGATTGAAGTTGCTACCGCAATCAACAAATTACGCCACTTTCTTTCCATAAAGTTACTTAAAGAAAGTTTGAATTTATTTTTAAAGGATAATCCTTTATTTTTTGACTTCTTCAACGACTTCACCATCCTTCATTTTGATAATTACATCTGCATATTCAGCCACTTCTGGGTTATGAGTCACAATCAGCACTGTTTTCCCAGATTTGGCCAAACTTTTAAATACTTCTAATACAATTTCTTGGGATTGAGAATCCAGAGACCCTGTTGGCTCATCAGCCACAATCATATCCGGTTGATTGACAAGAGCACGTGCAATGGCTACACGTTGCTTTTGACCACCAGAAAGTTGCTTGACATTCTTAGCCATAAAAGGTTCCATTCCTAAACTGACTAATTGCTCTTGGGCTATTCTTGTCATTTCCTTATCCGATAAATCTTTGACATAGAGAGGCAACTTGACATTGTCCAAAACAGACTGGTGGGGAATAAGATTGAAGTTTTGAAAGACAAATCCAATATTATCTTTGCGAAATTGAGTTAGTTCAATCTCTGATAGCTCACGGAGTGAGGCTCTTTTAAATTCTAAAACTCCCTCGTACTCCCTATCTAAACCGCTTATGATATTGAGTAGACTTGTTTTGCCACAGCCTGACGGACCATAAATCGCAGTAATTTTCCCTTCTTCAATCTGCAGGTTTATATTCCTTAAAGCCTGTTCTTGATTATTACCATCCAAGGCGTAAAATTTTGAAATATTTTTAATGGATAAAATGGACATGGGTATCTCCTTTAATCACTTGTGATATCGTGTATCGATACAAACTATATTTATCGATCAGATTCAAAAGGAATCAAAGAATTCCTTTCTCTTTTTTACAAATTCATTGTAACAAAAAAGTGACATTTCCCCAATGACAGAAATGTCACTCCTATAAACCCTTTAACAATATCTTTCTAGGTCCTCAGCCCATTCATTATCTAAACTAACGATTAACTGCTCATTACCAAACATTCTCGCCATCATTTTTGCTTCTTCATACTTTTGTTTGGCTGTATCATAATCTATCTGAATATAATATTTCCACTCAAGCATCAAAACAATCGGTTGTTTTTGAAAATCTCGTGTTTTTTGTCCTATTTTATTTAAGGTTTCAACCGCTCTCTTAAAATAATGAAACAGACCCATAATCTCTATACAAGTTAAGGAAGCTAACAAGGAGTCTCTAAGTAAGTCTAAACAATCGAACTCCATCTTATCAACCTGAGAACTTAGTTTATCATGAAAATAAAGAATGGTTTCATGCTCAGATTCTTTTATTTCACCCGCTTTCAAACCATCCATTAAGTTACATGCAAAATACAACCTCAGTCTTAATAGTTCCTCCGCTTTATATACATCTCTGGATAGTAAGTTCTGCAGACCATTTTCAAGCACACTGGTACCATACAAAGAATTACCAGTTGCTCTCACTGCATCTATAGCTTGAAGACAATCCACTACCACTTTCTCATCACGTGGCAAATCATCATAAAAACACTCAAAAATCTCATCAAAATAGTCTTCCTTCTGTTCCTGCAACTCTTTGTCTCCGTAGTCAGGATGATGAAGAAGAAAGTACTTTAATTCTTGATAACGTTTAGGTAATTCCTTGTAATCTGGCATCAAGACATAGGAGGGAATGTCTAGCCTATCTGCAATATATTCCAGTGTTTTTATAGTAGGACGAAATTCTCCTTTTTCAATGCGCACCAACTGACGGACTGATAGTTCGGACTCATCCCCACAAAAAACTGGACGACTTAGTCCTTTCTCCTCTCTAAGAAGCCTTACCTTTTCCCCTAGCTCATTCATCTCTTACATTTCTCCCTCACACGATTATAAAAGATTTGATTTTCAAATGAATATATACGATTATTATACCATTTCTCAAAAAGAATTACAAAAAAGAGACAGGATTCCTCCTGCCTCTGGCTGATAATCTATTATTTACGACGTCCTGGACGTTCTGCATAACCATAGTAAGCATCTGCCATGATTTCTTCCATATCAGCTACCATTGGCAAGCGTGGGTTTGCAGGTGAACATTGGTCTTCATAAGCAAGTAAGGCAATTTCATGCAAGCTGTCTTTCCAAGCTTTTTCATCAATTCCAAAGCCTTTGAAGTTCATTGTAATTCCAACTGCTTCACCAAGATCGTAAACTGCTTTAGCGTAAGCTTCAACTGCTTCTTCTGGAGTTGAGTGAGGCAAACCAAGCATTCTAGCAATGTCTTGGAATTTCTCATCAGCTTTCCAGTAGTTGTATTTAGGCCATGTAGTAGTTTTTGATGGGCGAGTACCGTTGTAACGGATAACGTATGGAAGCAAAATTGCGTTTGTACGTCCGTGAACAGTGTGATGAACCCCACCAATCTTATGGGCCATTGAGTGGCTCATACCAAGGAAGGCATTGGCGAAGGCCATACCAGCCATTGTAGAAGCATTATGCATTTTTTCACGAGCTTCTGGGTCAGCTGTTTTAACAGATTTTTCCAACCATTCAAAGACAAGTTTGATTGTTTGAAGGGCGATACCGTCTGTGTAGTCGTTAGCAAAGTTTGAAGTGTAAGCTTCAGTCGCGTGAGTCAAGACGTCCATACCTGTATCCGCAGCGATGAAATCTGGAACTGACTCAACCAAAGCAGGGTCAACAATGGCAATAGTTGGTGTCAATGAGTAGTCAGCCAATGGGTATTTGCGGTTATTTTTCTTATCAGAGATAACGGCAAATGGTGTTACTTCTGATCCTGTACCTGAAGTTGTTGGAATACCGATGTATTTCGCTTTCTTACCAAGAGATGGGAAGCGGAAGGCACGTTTACGGATATCCATGAATTTTTGAACCAAGTCACGGAAGTCGATTTCTGGTTGTTCGTAGAAGAGCCACATTACTTTAGCCGCATCCATTGGAGAACCACCACCAAGAGCGATGATTGTATCTGGTTCGAACGCTTTCATCACTTCAGCACCACGTTCTACAGTTGTGATATCTGGATCTGGTTCAACATCTGAGAAGACTTGGACAGTTACACGGTTGCTACGTTTGTTCAATTGATCAATAACACGTTGAACAAAGCCTAGTTTTTCGATAGATTTGTCTGTAACAATCATAACGCGTTCAATATCTTCACATGTTTGAAGGTATTGGATAGAATTGCGTTCGAAGTAAATTTTTGAAGGAACTTTAAACCATTGCATATTATTTCTACGTTTCCCTACTTTCTTGATGTTTAGAAGGTTGATCGCACTCACGTTATCACCAACTGAGTTGTGTCCATATGAGCCACATCCAAGTGTCAATGATGGAATGAAGGCATTGTATACGTCACCGATACCACCGAAAGTAGATGGAGAGTTCCAGATAATACGCATTGCTTTGATTTCTGTACCAAAGCGTTTAGCAAGAGCTTCGTCTTTTGTATGGATAGCTGCTGAGTGACCAAGTCCGTTAAACTCAACCATTTGACGAGCTTTTTTAAGACCGTCTTCTGTATCTTCAGCTTTTAGGACAGCGATGACTGGTGACAATTTTTCACGAGTCAATGGTTCTTTTGGTCCTACTTCTGCACATTCTGCAGCCAAGATGTTTGTTCCTTCTGGAACGCTAAATCCTGCTTGTTCAGCAATCCATGCTGCTGGTTTACCAACGATGTTTGCGTTTAGTTTAGCACCTGCACAGTTTTTGCTGTTTGCTTTCACGCCGAAACAGAATTCTTCAAGAAGCGCTTTTTCTTTCTTGTTTACAAAGTAAGTATGGTATGATTTGAATTCTTCTACAAATTCGTCATACACTTCTTTATCAATGATAACGGCTTGTTCTGATGCACAGACCATCCCATTATCAAATGATTTAGACATAACGATGTCATGAGCAGCTTGACGAAGGTCAGCAGATTTTTCTACATAGGCAGGAACGTTTCCGGCACCTACTCCAAGAGCTGGTTTCCCGCATGAGTATGCAGCTTTAACCATAGCATTCCCACCAGTTGCGAGGATAGTCGCAACACCTTCGTGGTTCATAAGTGCCCCAGTTGCTTCCATAGATGGCTCTGTAATCCATTGAACACAGTTTTCAGGTGCACCGGCTGCGATGGCTGCATCACGAACGATTTGTGCAGCATGAGCAGAAGATTCTTGAGCTGATGGGTGGAAGGCGAAAACGATTGGGTTACGTGTTTTCAAGGCAATCAATGATTTGAAAATTGCTGTTGAAGTTGGGTTTGTTGTTGGAGTGATACCACAAATAACTCCGACTGGCTCCGCAATCTTCGTCAAACCTGTAATTGGATCATCTTCGATAACTCCAGCTGTTTTAACTCCACGCATATTGTTCACTACGTGTTCACAGGCAAATAGATTTTTTGTCGCCTTATCTTCAAATACTCCACGACCAGTTTCTTCAACTGCATGTTGTGCAAGGATACCGTGCGCGTCAAGTGCGGCAACAGACGCTTTTGCCACGATATAGTCAACTTGCTCTTGATTCAATTTGCGCATTTCTTCAAGCGCAACCAAAGCTTTTTGTACTAATCCATCTACATGCTTTTCAGCAGCAAGTTGTTTTTCCTCTGGTGTTACTGTTTTTTTATCAGCCATATTATCCTCCATAGCCTTTAAGGATATTATCCTTTGTTAAATTTTTCACAAGTTTATTATAACTCTTTTTTTATACTTTGTAAACAGTTTTCATAGATATTTCACAAAGAATTTTCAATTTATTGTGAAATTTTTTTATCAAACTATTGTTTTTATGCACTCTTTTATCAATCTTTGTGAAAATAATATTGAAATTATTTTTATTTCACAAACTTTTTTTTATGATATTTTTTTAACGCAAAAACCCAAGGAAGCGCTTTCTTATCATTTTGATAAAAGACCTCCTTGTTAGGAGGTTATTGTGCTTGTTGGAAGAGCCCTTGTTTAAAGTCGCCTTCATAGACAACTTCTTGCTCAGTAGTTAGTTTTCCTTTTCCTTCAGCTTGGCCGTTAACAAAATCACCTTCATAAACCCAGCCATCCTTTGCTTGGTAGGTACCTTTGCCATTGAATGTCCCATTTTTAAATTCACCAGTATAAGTGTCGCCATTTGAGAAGGTCATTGTGCCTTTGCCATTCATCTTTCCACGAACAATACTTCCATCATATACAAGTGAATCGCCATCCAGTTTTAAAACTCCTTGCTTAGGCATATTTCCTACAAATACAAATATAGCACAAAGAGCTATGACTACTACTGTTGCAATTTCCAAACGAGGACGCGTTATATAGACACTGTACTTATCATAGAATTTCTTTAAATTATCCATTTTTTGCCTCATTTTCTAAACGTGTTAGCCAAGCTTGGCAACCAGTTAAAACTCGATCGTAAGTTTCTTCAAAATCACCTGTATACCAGGGATCTGGAACGCTTTCAGATGCAAAAGGCTGTATCTTGTATTGTTGATCCTGTGGACACATCTCACGCAAATCAGCGAGATTAGACTCATCCATCCCAATGATATAGTCAAAATACTCAAAATCTTTTTTAGAAATTTGTTGGGAAGTTTTTGAAGTATCATAAGGAACGCCATGACTTCGAAAGATGCCTTGCGTCCCTTTGTGGATTGGATTACCGTGTTCCCAGGAAGAAGTCGCACGACTTTGAATCTCATATTTATCGGTCAGGGATTTCATTACAAATTCCGCCATAGGACTACGACAAATATTGCCAAGACAGACAAAGACAACTTTTTTCATCATTGTTCCTCTCATTTATAGAAAAACGGGAATGCATTCCACCCCGTTTTATTCTTCAATAGCACTGCCTTCTTCGATAACTGCACCTTCAGGTGTGACAGCTTCTTTGACTGGCAAAACTGTTCTAATTGCACCTAATTCGAAAGTCAAGTATACTCCGTCTACATCAAGTACAATCGTTTTGTTTTCAGTATCAACTTCGTCGACTGTACCGTAGAGACCACCGATAGTGATTACTTCGTAGCCTTTTTGAAGTTTGTTGAGGCTCTCCATACGTTTTTCAGCTTGTTTCTTTTGAGAACGTTGCATGAAGAACATCAAGCCGAACATCAAAACAAGCATAATCAAGAATGTTAAATTCCCACCCATTATTTTTTCTCCTTTGTAATTCAGATAAAACTACTATATCAAATTTCACTTGTTTTTACAAGATTGCACCTTGATTTTAGGTCAATAAAAAACCAGAGCAAATGCCCTGATTTTTCTTATTTCAAGTTGTTTACAAGTTCTACTAAGTTTTCAACTGTAAATCCATATTCTGCTAAAACTTTTGGTGCTGGCGCAGATGCTCCAAAGGTATCAATACCAAGAACTGCTCCATCAAGACCAACGTATTTATACCAGTTTTGAGTTGCTCCCATTTCAACTGCTACACGGCGACGAACTGCATTTGGTAAGATTTCTTCTTTGTAGGCTGCATCTTGTGCGTCAAATACATCTGTAGATGGCATGCTGACTACGCGAACTTTGCCACCTTGACTTGCCAATTCTTTAGCAGCTGCAACAGCAAGATTCACTTCTGAACCTGTTGCAATCAAGATAGTGTCGAAGTCTGCTGCATTTTCATAAACGACATAAGCACCTTTCGCAACCTTGTCAAAGTCTGTTCCTTCTTCAACAGTCAAGTTTTGACGAGTCAAGACAAGAACAGTTGGTGTTTTCTCGCTCTTCACTGCTTGATACCAAGCTGCTTGAGTTTCACGCGCATCTGCTGGACGGAAAACATTGAGGTTTGGAATCGCACGAAGACCTGCCAAGTGCTCAATCGGTTCATGAGTTGGACCATCTTCTCCGACTGCGATTGAATCGTGGGTGAAGACATAAGTTACAGGAAGACCTTGTAGAGCTGACAATCGAACCGCTGCTTTAAGATAGTCTGAGAATACGAAGAAAGTTCCACCATAAACTCGAAGTCCACCGTGAAGAGCCATTCCGTTCAAGACAGTACCCATTGCAAATTCACGAACACCAAACTGGATGTTGCGATTCAAGCGATTTGCATCATCTTGAAGTCCATCAGTTTTGATGTAAGTCATATTTGAATGAGCGAGGTCTGCTGATCCACCAAGGAAGGTTGGCAACTTAGCTGCCACAACATTCAAGGCATCTTGGCTTGAGTTACGCGTCGCTTGAGAGAAGCCATTTTCTAAAGCTGGGAAGTCTTCTGGAGTCACCTCAACTGGATCACGTCCTTCGATGATTGCTTCCACTTCTGCAGCCAGTTCTGGGTGAGCTTTTTTATAATCTGCGACTAGTTTTGTCCATGCTTCATAGGCTGATGCGCCACGGTCTGCAACATTTTCTTTGAAGTCAGCATAAACTTCCGCTGGAATTTCAAATGGTTCATAGTTCCAACCAAGTGCCTGGCGAGTTGCTGCAGTTTCATCCGCTCCAAGAGGAGCACCGTGTACAGCATTGGTGCCTTGTTTGTTTGGAGAACCATAACCAATAACAGTTTTCACTTCAATCAAAGATGGTTTTCCTGAAGCCTTAGCTTCTTCAATAGCAGCATGAATAGCTTCTAAGTCTGTTCCATCTTCTACCAAGGCTGTATACCAACCATAAGCATTGTATCGATCGCGGACACTTTCTGTGAAAGAATCTTTTGTCTCACCATCCAAGTTGATATCATTTGAATCATAAAGAACAACCAACTTGTCAAGCTTTTGCAAGCCTGCATAAGAAGCAGCTTCACTTGAGACACCTTCCATCAAGTCACCATCTCCACAGATAACGTAAGTGTAGTGGTCAAAGATGTTATAACCTTCACGGTTGTACTTAGCTGCAAGGAAACGTTCTGCTTGTGCAAAACCTGTCGCAGTCGCAATCCCTTGTCCTAGAGGGCCTGTTGTTGCATCAACTCCTGCTGTATGACCAAATTCTGGGTGACCTGGTGTTTTAGAACCCCATTGACGGAAGCTCTTCACTTCATCCATGCTCACATCTTCAAATCCAGAAAGGTGAAGAAGGGCATAAAGAAGCATTGATCCGTGACCAGCTGAAAGAATAAAACGGTCGCGGTTAATCCAGTTTGGTTGAGCTGGATTGATACGAAGTTCTTTAGTGAATAGGCTGTATGCCATCGGTGCAGCTCCCATAACCACCCCTGGGTGACCTGAGTTGGCTTTATTGATAGCGTCAATACCTAGAAAACGAATCGCATTAACAGATAGATTTGACATAGAATTTCCTTTCTCTTTGAGGTGATAGGTCTATCACGCATCTTATTTTACTATTATATGAAAAAAATATCTAGAATAGCAATAAAAACAATTTACTATGAAATGAATCAATCGACTATACTAATTTCTAGTTGCTTGATAGTAAGGTAATAATTTATCAAAAGTTTTGTCTAATTCATCTAAAAACTTGTCTAGAATTTGTCCGTCTGTCACTGGAACATCTACCTTAACTAAAACCTTTCGGACTTCCTGATGGAATAGTTTTTCTCTTAAAATTTGGCGATTTTCCTCAGTAGCCTCCATCTTTTGACTTTCTCCATCTGAGTAGACTAGATAGTAAATCCCTTCTACCACTGGAACTTCTAAGACCTTGGCCTGTTTATCTAAAGTTCGCTCATCCTTCTTACGTTCAATAAAACTCACTTCTAGTGAAACTCCAAAATCAGAAGGGCTTCCATACAAACGAAGGGCCAACATAGGTTCTGTCACTCTTCCCTCACGCTGCAAATAGGCCCAGAAATGAGGTCGCAAACGTTGGGCTTGATTCATCCACTGACTCGATCTTTGCAGTATCCATTCTGTATGCCTTGCTTGAAAAGCTTTAGCCAGTTCTGTAAAAGCCTTTCTAGCTTCCTGTCCCTTACTCCTCAAATATAGCATTTTCTCAGCATCTTGTCCTGCCTTCTCTGGTTTTTGATACTGTAAGCCAGAGTATGCAAGGTAGTCTCTCATTGTATTCAACATAGGATTAACCTCCCTTAGCTAGCAAAAAATCAGGGAAGCCCTGATTTTCTATTTTATTCTGTATCAACAACGACATAGCGATTTGGTTCATCACCTTCTGAATAACTAGTGACACCTTCCATACGTGAAATGATACGATGGATAATTTTACGTTCGCTGCTAGACATTGGATCTGTCACCTGACTACGACCATCTTCTAGGACACGTGTAGCTAATTTTTGTGCATAGCTCTGCAAAACTTCCGCACGATGCTCTACATAGTCATTAACATTGATGGTAATATAGAAGGTTCTTGAATAGCGATTATAAAGATAATTTGTGCTAAGAGCTGAAGAGATTTCAAGACCTTACCATGGTAACCGATAATACGACCCGGTTCATTGGTATCAATCTGCATATTGATAGAACGGCGATTTGAGGTACTTGAAATTGCTCCCTCAACATCCATATCATCAATAATACCTTGAACATAGTTGGTTACTTCTTCGACCACCTGGTCAATATCATAGGTCGGTTCAATCTTCAAACCTAGATTTTCTAAATCATCATTCTGCTCGACTTCTTCCTGCTCTTTAGATTCTTCTGGCAGTAAATCTTTTAGAATGGCAATATGACCAGTCTCCTCTAAAATTGTACTAGCTTCTTTCTCATTTTTAAGAATTTCGGCCTTAACTTCTTCAGAGATCCCTTGTCCTTCTTCCTCGATTTTTTTGATTGCTTCAACAACATGGCCTAAGTCTACTGTTGCTTCACTAACAGTCTTAACGGGTTCGTTCTTAGCATTAACTTCCTTTGGAACTCCCTTAACTGCTTGCTGATTTGCCTTCACAACAGTTGTCTCACTAATTGCTTCGATATCAACTTGCGCTGGTTTCTTCCTAAAAAGACCAAAGAAACCTTTTTTCTCCCTTGAGACAACCTTGATATGCGCCTTCATTCTAGGAATCCCCAATTCCTTCAATCCCGTTTGGATTGCTTCCTCAACAGTTGAACCTGTAAATAATACCATTACAAGATTCCTCCTTACTTTTTTTCTTTTTCTGTGCTTTCTTGAGAGCTTTTCTCTTCTTGATTTCTAAATCCTTCTTAGCCTGTACTCCTGCCTCACGCTCTGCAATAATCTTAAATGGATTGTTGAGCAGATAGGGTTTGGAGCACCTGATAAGCATTGGATACCGCCCAGTATAAAGGCAACCCCACTTGGTGAATACATGGCAAAGAAGAAAAATCATGACTGGCATTGCATACATCATTCCTGTCATAGCACCATTTTTCTCAACCATGGCCTTATTGGATAACCAGGTGCTAAGGAAAGTAAAGATAGCTGCCAGAATAGGCAAAACAAAAGTCGTATCAACACCACCAAGGTTAATCCATAAGAAATGACCCGTTTTTAGAAATTCTACCCTACTCAAAGCTTGGAACAAGGCCAACAAGACTGGCATTTGGATTAAGATTGGCCAAAGAGAAGCTGACTGCTTCACACCATGTTGCTTGAACAACTGACGCATTTCTTGATCCAGCTTGGTACGGCTCTCCATATCCCGTCCCGGATAACGTTCTCGCAACTCCTTAACCAGTGGTTGTACTTCTTGCATCTTTCTAGATGCCACCATCTGTATCTGAAAGACTGGTAAAAGAATGGTTCTGATTAAAAGGGTAAATAAAATAATCCCCAGACCAATACTTGTATCAAATGATAAAAAGCGAATAGTTTCAGCAAAAAAATAAACAAATTTACTCCAAAAACCTGTTGATTCAGCTGTAATCTCACTCGTCGTACCACTAGCCGTGCAGGCGCTCATCACAAATAAAGCAAGCACCATTAAGCTAGTCAACTGTAATTTCTTTTTCACTCCCATTTCCTTCCTGGTAAATATTTGATAACTTTAATACGTGAAGTAGATTTTTTTCCATTTCCGCGTAGTCCAAGATTTCAACACCTTTTCGAGCAATCACAACAAAATCTACATTTTCAACCAGCTGATTTTTATGTTCAATCAGAATATGTCGAATTCTTCTTTTGATCTGATTTCTCATGACAGCGTTTCCTAATTTTTTACTGACAGATAGTCCAACTCGAAAATGATGTTCATTATTTTCTAATCGATAAATAACAAATTTACGATTAGCAAAACTCTCCCCTTTTTTTAAATATTGCACTAAAATCTTTCTCTTTTTTTACACGAAAGCGTTTTTTCAAAATTCAACTCCATCTATTAAAACTACTACTATTATACCATAATTTTTCAAAAAGCCAATCATAGCAAGGTTTTAGCCCATTTTACAGAATGAAAAAAACTAGTTTTATCCTTTAAATCATCTTATTTTTTTGAACAAATTTACAAATTTGAACATGCTACTTTCTCTTGAGATAAAACAAAAGTCACCCTTTGGAGTGACTTTTGTAGAAGATATTATGAAAAAGTTAGGATTTTAATTAAATAAAGTTAGGAGGTCTTTATTTAATAATAGTAGTATACAGTTCTATCCTTAAATCCAACTTAAACAGATTCCACTTCTTTTTAATTTTTAAAACTATGGATTGGAGCCGGGATTTGTCCTCCACGTGCAATAAAATCAACAGATGATGCACCGTTGACCTTCATGACTGGAGCTGTTCCTAAAAGGCCACCAAATTCAATCATATCGCCTTCTTTTCCTTTTGGAATAATACGTACAGCAGTTGTTTTCATGTTGATGACTCCGATAGCAGCTTCATCCGCAATCATTGCCGCAATCGTTTCTGCAGGTGTATCCTCAGGAATGGCAATCATATCCAAACCAACTGAACAGATAGCTGTCATAGCTTCTAATTTTTCCAAATTAAGAGAGCCGTTTTGCACTGCAGCAATCATCCCCTCGTCCTCAGAAACTGGGATAAAAGCACCTGACAAACCACCAACTTGGTTGCAAGCCATAACTCCGCCTTTTTTAACTTGATCGTTCAAGAGAGCCAAGGCAGCAGTCGTTCCATGAGTCCCAACTGTCTCTAGCCCCATTTCTTCAAGAACACGAGCTACAGAATCACCCACTGCTGGAGTTGGAGCTAAACTCAAATCGACAATCCCAAAATCAACTCCGAGGCGCTCACTAGCCATTTGACCAACCAATTGACCAATACGGGTAATCTTGAAAGCTGTTTTTTTAACAGTTTCAGCAACAACATCAAAGCTCTGACCTCGAACTTTTTCCAAGGCACGTTTGACAACACCCGGTCCTGAAACACCGACATTGATGATAACATCTGCTTCACCAACTCCATGGAAGGCACCTGCCATAAAAGGATTGTCCTCTACCGCGTTGGCAAATACAACCAATTTAGCCGCCCCCATATCAGATAAAGAAGCTGTTTCCTTAATAACGCGCCCCATATCCGCTACTGCAGTCATATTGATACCCGATTTGGTAGAACCGATATTTACTGATGAACAAACCTTATCCGTTTCTGCCAATGCACGAGGAATGGAGTTGATAAGGATTTCATCACCTTTTTGATAACCCTTTTGTACCAAGGCTGAAAAACCACCAATGAAGTCAACACCAATTTCTTTCGCAGCTTTATCCAGTGCTTTAGCTAAGACTACATAATTCGTCGCATCGGTAGCAGCACCAATCAGGGAAATTGGAGTTACAGACACACGTTTATTCACAATAGGAATTCCTAACTCAGCCGCAATTTCATCCCCAACAGCCACTAAATTAGCAGCTTTTGTAGTAATCTTTTCATATATTTTATCCGCAGCACGATTGATATCTGGATCGATACAGTCCAAAAGGGAAATCCCCATGGTAATGGTTCTAATGTCAAAGTTTTGCTCCTCAATCATAGCGATTGTTTCGGTAACTTGTCTAATATCCATAAATACCTCCTAGATATTGTACATAGCATCAAAAATAGCCGCACTTTGAATATTGATTTTGACATTCAAAGTCTGACCAAAAACCTCAAATTCGTTTCTAAGATGAGTGAAATCTTGTTTTTCATCACTAGATACCACAGCCATCATTGTAAAGAATTCATCCAAGACTGTTTGTGAGATATCATCAATATTTAAGCCTAATTCAGCAATTTTTGTCGCAACACCTGCAACAATTCCAGATTTATCTTTACCAACAACAGTAATAATAGCTTTCATGATTAAACTCCGTTTCTAACACAGAACAATATCCATTTCGGTCAAAAACAAAATAAAAAAAGGGGGGTAGAGTAACTAAATCACTTAATAATGAACAATTATTCAAGTTGAAACCCTAAAAAAATCTCTTAGTTGATCTTGTACCAGGCTAGTATTTTTTTACCAAGTCGCTAGTTTGGAACTTGAAGCTGATAGTATATTAGCTCATAACCTCTTTATAGAATATTTTTGAAAAAATGAACATTGTTGATTTTCGTTTTCAATAGTATAGCATATTTCTTAATAAAATACTCAAAAAAACGCCTGCTTACGAAATTGTTCTTTAGTAAAAAAACAATTTCGTAAACAACGTCTACCTTATCATCTTATGATGAGTGTTCCCGCTAGGACATAAGTCCTAGCGGTAGACCAGAGCTAGACTAAGAGCACAAGACCCCATCATCATAACACTCAACAAAATTGATGATTTTATACTAATTCGATGATCGCCATTGGCGCTGCATCACCACGACGTGGTTCAGTTTTAAGGATACGAGTGTATCCACCGTTACGCTCAGCATAACGAGGTGCGATTTCTGAGAACAATTTTTGAAGTGCTGTAGTAGAAGTGTACTTATCAGTTGCTTCATCATAGTTTTCAGATGCGATTTCATTACGTACGAAAGCAGCTGCTTGACGACGTGCATGCAAATCACCACGTTTACCTAGAGTAATCATTTTTTCAACAGTTTTACGGATTTCTTTAGCACGAGCTTCAGTTGTCACGATTGATTCGTTGATCAAAAGGTCAGTTGTCAAATCGCGAAGCATTGCTTTACGTTGTGAGCTAGTGCGTCCTAGTTTACGGTAAGCCATTTATTCCTCCTTTATTTATCTTTTAATCCAAGACCCAAATCAATGAGTTTGACTTTCACTTCTTCCAAACTCTTGCGTCCAAGATTTCTTACTTTCATCATCTCTGCTTCAGATTTTTCTGTCAAATCATGCACAGTATTGATACCGGCACGTTTCAAACAGTTGTATGAGCGCACAGACAAGTCAAGTTCCTCAATCGTACGTTCCAAGATACGGTCGTCCGATTCAGTATCAGCTTCTTTCATCACTTCTGCTGACTTAGCAATCTCTGTAAGATTTGTAAACAAATCAAGATGCTCTGTCAAGATACGTGCTGAAAGCCCTAAAGCATCTTCTGGAATAATTGTTCCATTAGTCAAGATTTCAAGGGTTAATTTGTCGAAACCATCATTGCTACCTACACGAGCAGGTTCAACTTGATAGTTGACTTTTTGTAACTGGTGTATAAATAGAATCTACAGCAAGTGTTCCAACTGGTGCATTATCTTTTTTATTTTCATCAGCAGGTACATATCCACGACCACTGTTAACAGTCATTGTCGCTCTTAGAGAAGAACCTTCACCGATTGTAAAGAGATAATGATCTGGATTTACAATTTCAATGTCGCTATCTGTCAAGATATCTCCAGCTGTAATTTCAGCAGGGACCTTGCACATCTAGTTCAATGATCTTTTCGTCTTTAACATAAGATTTTACTGCAATACCTTTGATGTTCAGAATGATTTGCATCACGTCTTCGCGAACACCCGGAACTGTATCAAATTCATGCAATACACCTTCGATATTGATAGATGTTACAGCAGCCCCTGGAAGAGGAAGCTAGAAGTACACGACGAAGAGAGTTACCAAGTGTTGTACCGTAACCACGTTCAAGCGGTTCGATTACAAACTTGCCATAATCTTTATTTTCATCAATTTTTGTTATATTTGGTTTTTCAAACTCGATCATTTAGTTACTCCCTCTTAAACGAAAAGCAGTGTAATGCGATGATTATACACGGCGACGTTTTGGAGGACGAGCACCATTGTGTGGCACTGGAGTCACATCACGAATTGCTGTTACTTCAAGACCAGCGGCAGCAAGAGCACGAATAGCTGACTCACGACCAGAACCTGGACCTTTAACAGTAACTTCAACTGACTTAAGACCGTGTTCTTGTGCAGATTTAGCAGCAGCTTCAGAAGCCATTTGAGCAGCAAATGGTGTAGATTTACGAGAACCTTTGAAACCAAGAGCACCAGCTGATGACCAAGCAATTGCATTACCATGCACATCAGTAATCATAACAATAGTGTTATTAAATGTAGCGTGAATATGAGCAATACCAGATTCGATATTCTTTTTCACACGACGTTTACGTGTTGGTTTAGCCAAGACTTTTACCTCCTATATTATTTTTTCTTACCAGCAATCGCAACAGCTTTACCTTTACGAGTGCGAGCGTTGTTTTTAGTGTTTTGTCCACGGACAGGAAGTCCACGACGGTGACGGATACCACGGTATGAACCGATTTCCATCAAACGTTTGATGTTCAAGTTTACTTCACGACGAAGGTCACCTTCAACTTTGATTGCATCCACTTCACGACGGATAGCATCTTCTTGATCTGGTGTAAGATCGCGAACACGTACATCTTCTGAAATTCCAGCAGCTGCCAAGATTTTCTTAGATGTTGGAAGTCCGATACCGTACACATAAGTCAATGAAATTACTACGCGTTTGTCATTTGGAATGTCAACTCCAGCAATACGAGCCATGTTTTCTCCTTTCTATCTTATCCTTGACGTTGTTTGTGTTTTGGATTTGCTGGGCAAATTACCATAACACGACCATTACGACGAATAACTTTACAGTATTCGCAAATTGGTTTGACCGATGGTCTTACTTTCATTTCTTATCCCTCCAAGTTTTTCGATTATTTAAAGCGGTAAGTGATACGTCCACGTGTCAAGTCATATGGACTCATTTCGACAGTAACACGATCTCCCGCTAAAATACGAATATAGTTTTTACGAATTTTACCAGAAACTGTTGCTAAAATCTGATGTCCATTTTCAAGTTCAACCGTAAACATTGCATTCGGCATAGTATCAACTACTTTACCTTCAACTTCAATCACATCGTCTTTTGCCACGCAAAAGTACCTCCATAAATTTCGATTTGATGCCTCTAGGTACAGAGACAACAATTATAAGTCAGACTAACTCAGTATAACATTTGTAGAGACATTTTGCAAGCATGAAAAACGCTTTATTTCAAATTTGTCAATACTTTTTCGATATCTGCAAATACATCATTGATATCTTGATTACCTTCGATATCATGTACCAAACCTTTAGCACGATAGTGGGCAATAATCGGTTCACCTTGGGCAATATTGACATCCAAACGACGTTTTACTGTTTCAGGTTTATCATCTTCACGTTGGTAATAGTCTTCTTCTTTGTAGTCAACTGGTGGGTTGAAAACTTTGTGGAAAGTTTCGCCAGTTTCACGGTGAATGATACGACCACTCAAACGTTCGAGTAGACATGATGGATCTACTTCAATATTGATTACACCCTCAAGTTCAAGACCAAGGTCTACCAAAATTTGATCCAAAGCGTATGCTTGTTCAATGGTACGAGGGAAACCGTCTAAGAGGAACCCTTTATCCTTAATGTCATCTTGAGCCAAACGTTCTTTAACGATACCGTTTGTAACTTCATCTGGAACCAACTCGCCTTTGTCGATATAAGACTTAGCTAAGACACCCATTTCAGTTTGGTTAGCCATTGCCGCACGGAACATATCACCTGTTGAGATATGAGCAACATGGAATTGTTCAACAATTTTTGCTGCTTGTGTACCCTTACCTGCACCAGGTAAGCCCATAATCAAAAGATTCATGATTCAAACTCCTTTTTATTTTTTTAAATAGAAGCAAAAAAATTCATTTCAACTCCTATTTAAAAACAAAATAGAAGAGAGGAGATAAAAATCTGACAAGGTCTTTGATTTTTAAACTCCACTCTCTGAGCAATAGTGAATTTTCTTTTCTATTACAATTATTCTGTTGTATTCATGAAACCAACATACTTACGTTTCAATAAATAACCTTCCAATTGTTTAATTCCTTCAATACCTGTTGAGATAATGATCAAAAGACTTGTTCCCCCAAAAGCAACTACTTCTGAAAGACCGAATAAATCCTTAGCTACAATAGGTAAAATAGAAATAACACCTAAGAAGAGGGGAACCGACTGTTGCGAGACGACGAAGAAGTTTTGACATATACTCTTCTGTCCCTTTACCAGGACGGACACCGTGGATATAAGCACCGCTCTTTTGCAAATTTTCTGCTGCCTTCTCTGGATTAATCTGTACAAATGTATAGAAGAATGTAAAGAGGATAATCAACAGAGCGTACAGAGCGATACCTGTAGGAGCTGTTGTAGATAGTAACTCCTGAGCACTACGTACCCAGGCCCAATCAAGACCAGATGCACTTACAAATTGTAAAATTGCCGCTGGTGCTGCTGTAATTGAGCTAGCAAAGATAACTGGAATAACTCCAGCAGGGTTAATCTTCAATGGAAGATAGGAACTTGACGGTGCTCCTTGTGCTACCTTAGTATACTGAATTGGTATCTTATATTCAGCTTGTTGAACATAAGTTGTAAAGTAAACAATCAATAAGACTGCTACGATTAAGATAGCAACAAAAATGAGGGATGAAGTCAAGCGGTCGCTTGGTACGTTGACAAAATAGTCAACATAGATACCCTTGATCATATCAGGAATTGAAGCAACAATCCCCGCAAAGATAATCATGGAAACACCATTCCCATAACCCTTATCAGTAATTTGCTCTCCCAACCAAGTTACAATCATACTACCCGCTGTTAGGATTGCTCCAATCACAAGGAAAACTTGTGGTGTTAGAGGAACAGTCAACAGTTTGGCTCCAGATAAAGCATTAAAACCAGCTGTAATTCCGATAGATTGCACGAATGCAAGAACAAGGGCAATATATCGAGTTGCCTGGTTCAACTTTCTACGACCAACTTCCCCTTGTTTGCCCCACTCTACAAACTTTGGTAATAAATCCATTTGTAAGAGTTGGACAACGATAGAAGCAGTAATGTATGGACTAACACCAAGTGCAAAAACTGAAAAGTTTTTCATGGCATTACCAGACACCAAACTTAACATATTTAGAAAAGATAGACCACTCAAAGCATTCAAGCTATTGGCATTCACCCATGGAACTGTAATACTAGTCCCGATACGGAAGACCAAGACGATAAAAATTGTAAAAAGAATTTTTGATCGAACTTGCTTAACTTTGAAGGCTTCTCTCAATAATTTAAAAAACATAGGTCACCTCTCTTAGATGACTTCTACTGAACCACCTTTAGCAGTGATAGCTTCTTCAGCTGATTTAGAGAATTTAGCTGCTTTTACAGACAATTTCTTAGTCAACTCACCGTTACCAAGAATCTTGATGCCTGATTTTTCAGCTTTAACAATTCCTGATTCGATAAGAACAACTGGAGTTACTTCTGCACCATCTTCAAAGACGTTCAATTGGTCAAGGTTAACAATTGCGTATTCTTTAGCGTTGATGTTAGTGAATCCACGTTTTGGAAGACGACGGAACAATGGAGTTTGTCCACCTTCAAAACCAAGACGTACTCCGCCACCGCTACGAGCTTTTTGACCTTTTTGACCACGACCAGATGTTTTACCGTTACCTGATGAAGTACCACGACCAACACGGTTACGAGTTTTACGAGAACCTTCTGCAGGTTTCAATTCATGAAGTTTCATTATATACTTTCTCCTCTTTTGTAAAATGCTAGCGCCGATAAGAGAGAAAAGGTTGTCTCTCCTATCAACTCGCCTATACCTTTGTCATCAAAGATGACTATATCTAGTTTTAGGGGATGGTATACTGCACATCCCCTAAAATTTCATTAGTTTACTTCTTCAACTGTTACCAAGTGAGATACTGCAGTGATCATACCACGTACTGCTGGGTTATCTTCTTTAATAACAGAGCTGTTCAATTTGCCAAGTCCAAGTGCTACAACAGTTTTACGTTGTGATGGAATGCGTCCGATTGGAGACTTAGTCAAAGTAATTTTAATTTGAGCCATTTTATCCCCCTTTCTTATGCCAAATCAGAAACTGAAATACCACGAAGGGCAGCAACTTCTTCAGCGCGTTTCAATTGTTTCAAACCTTCAACAGTTGCGCGAACAATGTTGATTGGAGTATTTGAGCCAAGAGATTTAGATGTAACATCAGCTACACCTGCCAACTCGATAACGGCACGAACAGCACCACCAGCGGCAACTCCAGAACCTTCTACAGCTGGTTTCAACAATACTTTAGCTCCACCGAATTCTGAAATAACTTCGTGTGGGATTGTTGTTCCAACCATAGGAACTTCGATCAAGTTTTTCTTAGCATCTTCTACTGCTTTGCGGATTGCTTCTGGAACTTCTTGAGCTTTACCAGTACCAAATCCTACGCGACCGTTGTGGTCACCAACAACAACAAGAGCTGCGAAACGAAGACGACGTCCACCTTTAACAACTTTTGTAACACGGTTGACAGCAACTACGCGTTCTTCTAATTCAACTGCATTGTCTTTAAATGCCATTTTCTAGTGTCCTCCTATTAGAATTTCAATCCGTTTTCACGAGCTGCATCAGCCAAAGCTTTCACACGTCCGTGATATAGATATCCACCGCGGTCGAACACCACTTCTGAAATACCTTTAGCGTTTGCACGTTCTGCAACGAGTTTACCGACAGCAACGGCTTGTTCAGTTTTTGTTCCTTTTGAAACTTCTTTGTCAAGAGTTGAAGCACTTGCGAGCGTTACACCCGCTACGTCATCAATAACTTGAGCGTAGATGCCTGTATTAGAACGGAATACGTTCAAACGTGGGCGATCAGCAGTTCCAGAGAGTTTTCCGCGAACGCGACGGTGGCGTTTTTGGCGGAGTTTGTTTTTATCTGGTTTAGAAATCACAGTTTTCACCTCTTTAGTTTTAAATCGTGTGCTATGCACAAAGTTGGAAAATATGCTGGTGGTTGAAGATCAACCACTCAACATTATTTACCTGTTTTACCTTCTTTAAGACGAACGTATTCGCCAACGTAACGGATACCTTTACCTTTATAAGGTTCTGGTGAGCGAAGGCTACGTACGTAAGCAGCTGTTTGACCAACTACTTCTTTTGAAATTCCGCTGATAACAATGTTTGTTGGGTTTGGAAGTTCAAAAGTAATTCCTTCTAGAGCTTCAACTTCGTCTGGATGAGATTTACCAACAGCCAAGACAAGTTTGTTTCCTTGAAGTTGTGCACGGTAACCAACCCCACGCATTTCAAGTTGTTTCTTGAATCCTTCTGATACTCCAACAACCATATTGTTCAAAAGGGCACGAGTAGTTCCGTGGATAGTTTTCATTTCTTTTGAATCGTTTGGACGGTGAAGAGTTACTTCAGTACCTTCCACACGGATTTCAATATCTTTTGAGAACTCACGAGTAAGTTCTCCTTTAGGTCCTTTTACAGTTACTACGTTGTCATTGTTAGTGATTTCAACACCAGCAGGCAACACGATAACTTTATTACCAATACGTGACATGTTTTTATTCTCCTGTTAAATTGTCAGGCCATGACGGCCAGTTTTCACGGGGTTAAAGATACTTATTTAGTTCAAGAGCCGAACTGAACACGCTCTAAGAACTGTGCATCTTGATTTGAGTTCGAGCTAAGAATTTGGTGAAAAAGATAAGTCTGTCTTGGAGCATCGCTCCTGCTACAAACTTCCTATTTTCACTGCATTCTTTTAACGCTCTCACATCATCAATTACCAAACGTAAGCGATAACTTCCCCACCAACGTTCTTTTGGCGAGCTTCTTTATCAGTAAGCAAACCTTCAGAAGTTGAAAGGATAGCAATTCCAAGACCGTTAAGTACTTTTGGAAGATCTTCACGTTTTTTGTAGACACGAAGTCCTGGTTTAGAAACACGTTTCAAGTTAGTGATAACTTTTTCACCGTTTGGTCCGTATTTCAAGAATACACGGATGTACACGTGGAAGTGAAACTGTTACCAATTTATCCAAGAATTCGTACATACGTTCACCACGAAGGGTAACTTTTGCACCGATCGCAACACCTTCACGAAGACGGAAGCCGGCGATTGATTTTTTTAGCCTTAGTGATCAATGGTTTTTGACCTGAGATCAAAGCAAGCTCTTCAGCAGCTTTTTTTCAAGGTTTTTAGCATTTGATACTGCATCACCGACACCCATGTTCAAAAACGATTTTATCAACTTTTTGGCACAGCCATAACTGATGAATAGTTGAACTGTTCAGTCAATGATGGTACTACTTCATTAAGGTATTTTTTTCTTTTTAAACGATTAGCCATTATACTTCTCCTTTCCTTCGTGATTAGTCAAGCACTTCGCCTGATTTTTTTGTTGTAGCGAACTTTTTGCCGTCTACAAATTTGTAGCCAACACGTCCAGCAACACCGTTTTTTTGTCCAAAAACTTGAACGTTAGAAGCATGGATTGGAGCTTCTTTTTTTCAACGATTGCACCTTGAGGGTTTTTCGTTATTTGGACGTTGGTGTTTCTTGATGATGTTTACACCTTCTACAACAACTTTATTTACTTTTTGGAAGAGCAGTAAGAACAACAGCTTCTACGCCTTTGTCTTTACCAGCGATAACGCGAACTTTGTCGCCTTTTTTTACAAACATTTTATTCTCCTTTTTATTCTTACGCCCTGATGGGCACCCTGGCTAAGCCAGGGGACTGTGTTTGTTTTTTTGATTGATTAAAAGTACTTCTGGAGCAAGTGATACGATCTTCATGAAACCACCGTCACGCAATTCACGTGCAACTGGGCCAAAGATACGAGTTCCGCGAGGAGTTTTTGTCGTCACGGATGATCACTGCTGCATTTTCGTCGAACTTGATGTATGAACCATCTTTACGACGAGCACCTGATTTAGTACGAACGATAACAGCTTTTACAACGTCACCTTTCTTAACCGCACCACCAGGAGTAGCTTGTTTTACAGATGCAACGATTACATCACCGATGCTCGCGAATTTACGTTTTGAACCACCAAGAACTTTGATTGTCAAGATTTCGCGTGCGCCACTGTTGTCAGCGACTTTCAAACGAGTTTCTGTTTGAATCATTTACGTTTTCTCCTTTCAGGTATGATTAGATGATGACCGCTTTTTCAACGACTTCTACAAGACGGAAGCGTTTTTGTAGCTGAAAGCGGACGAGTTTCCATGATACGAACGATATCGCCTTCTTTAGCAACATTGTTTTCATCATGAGCTTTGTATTTTTTAGAATAGTTGATACGTTTACCATAGACTGGGTGGTTACGTTTAGTTTCAACTACAACTGTGATTGTTTTTGTCCATTTTGTCAGACACAACGCGTCCAACAAGAACTTTACGATTATTGCGTTCCATTGAAATTCTCCTTCCCTAGTCTATTATTTAGCTTCTGATTGAACAGTTTTTGATACGAGCGATTTGTTTTTCACTTCTTTCAAACGTCCAGTTTGTTCCAATTGACCAGCAGCTGCTTGGAAACGAAGTTCAAACAATTCTTTCTTCAATTCATTTTCACGCTTCGCGAGTTCTTCTTGAGAAAAGACCACGAAGTTCTTTAACAAATTCTTTTACTTCTGTAAGTTTCATGACCTCTCCTTATTCTGCTTCACGTTTCACAAATTTAGTTTTAACTGGCAATTTGTGGCTAGCAAGACGAAGTGCTTCGCGTGCGATCTCTTCAGATACACCAGCGATTTCGAACATCACTTTACCACGTTTAACTGGTGCTACCCAACCTTCAGGAGCCCCTTTACCAGATCCCATACGTACCCCGATAGCTTTAGCGGTGTATGATTTGTGTGGGAAAAATCTTAATCCAAACTTTACCACCACGTTTCATGTAACGAGTCATGGCGATACGAGCAGCTTCGATTTGACGGTTTGTGATCCAGTGGCTAGTTGTAGCTTGAAGACCGTATTCACCGAATGCTACTTCTTTTCCACCTTTTTGCTTCACCGCGCATTTTACCACGGAATTCGCGACGGTGTTTTTACACGTTTAGGTACTAACATTGGTTATTTACCTCCTTTAGCGTCTTTTACGAGCTGGAAGAACTTCACCACGGTAGATCCATACTTTAACACCAAGTTTACCGTAAGTAGTGTCTGCTTCTTCCCAAGCGTAATCGATATCAGCGCGAAGTGTGTGGAGTGGAACAGTTCCTTCAGAGTATCCTTCTGCACGGGCAATATCTGCACCGTTCAAACGACCTGATACTTGAGTTTTTGATTCCTTTAGCTCCAGCACGCATAGCACGTTGGATCGCTTGTTTTTGTGCACGACGGAAAGCAACACGTTGTTCCAATTGACGAGCGATTCCTTCACCAACAAGGTGAGCATCCAAGTCAGGACGTTTGATCTCAATGATGTTGATGTGTACTTGTTTACCAGTCAATTTGTTAAGAGCTGCACGAAGTGCATCAACGTTTGCTCCACCTTTACCGATAACCATACCTGGTTTAGCAGTGTGAAGAGAAACGTTAACTTTGTTTACTGCGCGTTCGATTTCAATAGTTGAAACGGCTGCGTCAGCCAATTCTTTTTGAATGAATTTACGGATTGCAAGATCTTCATGAAGGTAATCCGCGTATTCTTTTTCAGCATACCATTTGGCATCCCAATCACGGATGATACCAACACGCATACCAATTGGATGTACTTTTTGACCCACGAGTTTACCTCCTTATTTTTCTGCAACAGCTACTGTGATGTGAGCTGTACGTTTGTTGATTGGTGAAGCTGAACCTTTCGCACGTGGACGGAAACGTTTCATTGTTGGTCCTTCGTTTGCGAATGCTTCAGATACTACCAAGTTAGCTTTTTCCAAACCAAAGTTGTTTTCAGCGTTTGCTACTGCTGAGTTCAACACTTTAAGGATGATCCCTGCAGCTTTGTTTGGTGTGAATGTCAAAATAGCGATGGCATCGGCTACGCTTTTACCACGGATGTTGTCAAGAACAAGACGTGATTTACGAGGTGAAACACGCACTGTACGAGCCATTGCTTTAGCTGAAGTAATTTCTGCCATTTATGTTCTCCTTATTTTCTACGTGTCTTCTTGTCGTCTGCCGCGTGACCTTTGTAAGTACGAGTTGGTGCAAATTCACCAAGCTTGTGACCTACCATGTCTTCTTGGATGTAAACAGGTACATGTTTACGTCCATCATAAACTGCGATAGTGTATCCGATGAAACTTGGGAAGATCGTTGAACGACGTGACCAAGTTTTAATTACTTTTTTCTTTTCGTCGTTTGCTTGAGCTTCAACTTTTTTCATCAAATGCTCATCGACGAAAGGTCCTTTTTTAAGACTACGTCCCATTTTGTAATTTTCTCCTTTAAAATTTAGTACCACAGCGGCTTGCGCTGCTAGGCAGCGCTACCGAGCTGGCGGAAAGTGTAAGCTAGTTGCTTATGATTATTTTTGGTTGCGACGACGAACGATAAGTTTGTCAGATTTCGCTTTCTTGTTACGAGTTTTAAGACCAAGCGCAGGTTTACCCCAAGGAGTAGATGGCGCTTTACGTCCAACTGGTGCTTTACCTTCACCACCACCGTGTGGGTGATCATTCGGGTTCATTACAGAACCACGAACTGTAGGGCGAACACCTTTCCAGCGGTTACGTCCCGCTTTTACCAAGGTTTACAAGTCCATGTTGTTCGTTTCCGACAACACCAACTGTAGCACGGCAAGTTCCAAGAATCATACGAACTTCGCCTGATTGAAGACGAACAAGTACATATTTACCTTCAGAACCCAATACTTGAGCAGAAGCTCCAGCAGCACGTACCAATTCTCCACCTTTACCAGGTTTCAATTCGATGTTGTGGATCAAAGTACCAACTGGGATGTTAGCAAGTGGAAGAGCGTTTCCGACTTTGATATCTGCTTCTGGTCCTGATACGATGCGTTGACCTACTTCAAGACCTTTAGGGGCGATGATGTAAGCTTTCACACCGTCAGTGTAGTGTACAAGCGCGATGTTAGCTGAGCGGTTTGGATCGTATTCGATCGTTTTAACGACTGCTTCAACTCCATCTTTGTTACGTTTGAAATCGATCAAACGGTAATGACGTTGTGTCCACCACCTTGGTGACGAACAGTGATACGACCGTTGTTGTTACGACCTGCTTTTGTTTTTTTAAGAGAAACAAGCAAAGTTTTCTCAGGTGTGTTTGTTGTGATTTCAGCGAAATCCAAAGAAGTCATATTACGGCGACCGTTTGTTGTTGGTTTATAAACACGAATTCCCACGATATTTCCTCCTTAGATTATTCAGCTTCAGTAGCAAACAACTCGATTGCTTTTAGAATCAGCTGCAAGCGTGATGATAGCTTTTTTTAGTTTTTTTGAAGTAAAACCAGTGTAACGTCCAACGCGTTTTTGCTTTTAGGGTTTTACGTTTACAGTGTTCACATTCGCAACTTTTTACACCTTCAAACGCAGCTTCAACAGCTTGTTTGATCAAAAAGTTTGTGAGCGCGAGTGTCAACTTCGAATACATATTTGCCTGCTTCAAGTTGAGCCATTGACTTTTCAGTGATAACAGGTTTTTTGATAACATCATACAAATTCATTATGCAAGAACCTCCTCGATTTTAGAGATAGCTGCTTGAGTAACAAGAAGTTTGTCACTATTTGCGATGTCAAGAACACTTGCAGTTGTAGCAGTCGCAACTTTCACGTTTGGAAGGTTACGAGCTGAAAGAGCTGCGAATTCGTTTCCTTCTTCAAGAATAACAAGGACTTTAGAATCGATGCTCAAAGCTGCAAGAACTTTTTGCAAATTCAGCAGTTTTTGGAGCTGTAAATTCAAGAGAATCAACGGCTACAAATTTGTTTTCAGCAACTTTTTCTGAGTAAACAGATTTAAGTGCAAGGCGACGAACTTTTTGAGGAAGTTTGTACGCATAGCTACGTGGAGTTGGTCCGAAGACGATTCCACCACCACGCCATTGTGGAGAGCGGATAGAACCTTGACGAGCACGTCCAGTTCCTTTTTGACGCCATGGTTTGCGTCCGCCACCTGAAACGGCTGAACGGTTTTTTTAACTGCGTGAGTTCCTTGACGAAGGCTAGCACGTTGGCTGATGATCACATCAAATACAACTGCTTGGTTTGGTTCGATACCAAAGATCGCATCGTTAAGAACAACTTCGCCCGCTTGTTTTACCAGTTTGGTCGAATAATGTTACATTTGCCATTTTGACTGTATTCCCCTTTCCTTATTATTTACCAGCTTTAACTGCTGACTTGATAGTGATAAGAGATTTCTTAGCACCTGGTACGTTACCTTTGATAAGGATAACGTTCTTTTCTGGAACAACTTGTACAACTTCAAGGTTTTGAATTGTTACACGATCGCCACCCATACGTCCTGCAAGGTTTTTACCTTTGAATACGCGGTTAGGTGCAACAGGTCCCATAGAACCTGGACGACGGTGGTAACGAGAACCGTGAGCCATTGGTCCACGTGATTGTCCGTGGCGTTTGATAACACCTTGGAAACCTTTACCTTTAGAAGTACCAGTTACATCAACAATGTCTCCAGCTTCGAAAGTGTCAACTGTGATTTCAGCACCAACTTCCAAGCCTTCAACGTTTTTTTGAATTCACGAATGAAGCGCTTAGGAGCCGTGTTAGCTTTTTGCTACATGTCCTTTAGCAGGTTTGTTGCTCAATACTTCGCGTTTGTCATCGAAACCAACTTGGATAGCGTTGTAACCATCTGTTTCAACAGTTTTAACTTGAAGAACAACGTTTGGAGTTGCTTCGATAACTGTTACAGGGATCAATTCGCCAGCTTCAGTGAAGATTTGAGTCATTCCCACTTTTTTTCCCTAAGATTCCTTTTTGTCATGAGAAAAATAGTTCCTTTTCTATAGTTTTTTTATTCAAAAAGTTTTTTTAACGAGCGTTTTTTTATGCTCTGGATCAAGCTTTAGATTAAAGTTTGATTTCTACGTTTACACCACTTGGAAGATCCAATTTCATCAAAGCGTCAACTGTTTTTTGAGTTGGGTTGATGATGTCGATCAAACGTTTGTGTGTACGCATTTCGAATTGTTCGCGAGAATCTTTGTATTTGTGAGTCGCACGAATGATTGTGTAGAGGCTACGCTCAGTTGGAAGTGGGATTGGACCCGCAACTTGTGCACCTGTACGAGTAGCTGATTCTACGATTTTTGCAGCCGCTGTGTCGAGTGTACGGTGTTCGTACGCTTTCAAACGGATGCGGATTTTTTTGTTTGCCATCTTTTTCTCCTTTTCGTCTATTTAAGATAATAGGCTAGCTCCACAAGAAAACCGACGCGCGTTGCGTGGCAATGCAACCGAGCGTGTCGCAACCTCTTGCATCAAAGCTAATAGCTGTTTTTCACAGCACCATAGTAGTTTTAACACAAACAAAGGCCCAATGCAAGGGATTTGAGAAGATTTTTTTCGTTTTTTTGATGAAAGTGTTTTCGAAAGAAAATAGAGTGCTAAAAAAGTTGCTATTATATAGGAAAAAGGGAGCGAGACAGAACAAATTTATATCCAATTTGTTCGTCGTCTCGCCCCCGCACAGTTGATTAGGTTATCTTTGGAGCTTAACAAGCGAACAAAGATACCAATCAACCACTGCGTCTAGCAGTTATTCCTATTATTCTCAGATGGCTGTAGTCTTTTTTCTTCCTATTTATCTATTTCTAGAAATTCCGTCCTGATTTGTTATAGCCATATTTTTTTCGACGAAATGCTCACGGAATTCTAAGAGATTGTCATCCATGATGGCTTGACGGACCTGCTTTCATGAGGTTGATCAAGAAAGTACAGGTTGTGGTAGCTGGTCAAGCGAATGCCGAAGGTCTCATCTGCCTTGAGGAGGTGGCGAAGATAAGCTCGGGTGTAATTCTTACAAGTGTAGCAATCACATTCGGGATCCAGCGGTGTAAAGTCTTCTGCAAATTGCGCATTTTTTTCACTACTAGGCGTCCTTGGCTAGTCATACAGGTACCATTTCGCGCAATCCGCGTCGGCAAGACACAGTCAAACATGTCCACTCCACGAATAACGCCATCAATCAGACTGTCTGGAGCTCCTACTCCCATGAGATAGCGTGGCTTGTTCTCTGGTAAGAGCGGAGTTGTGAAATCAGCACGGCATTCATCTCTTCATGGCTTTCCCCAACAGCTAAGCCACCGATGGAATAGCCTGGGAAGTCCATGCTGACCAAATCTTGAGCAGACTGACGGCGCAAGTCTTCAAATCCAGCCCCTTGGACAATCCCGAAAAAGACCTTGATCATGAGGGGCGACGGTGAGCCTTTAGGCCACGTTCTGCCCAACGACTGGTCCGTTCGATTGATTTTTTTCACATAATCATAGGGGCTGATAGAACTGAGGGCATTCATCAAAGGACATCATGATGTCGCTTCCTAGATTGTTTTTGGATGGAGATGGCCTTTTTCTGGAGAGAGGAACATCTTCGAGCCGTTGAGGTGGTTTTTAAAGGTTACCCCTTCTTCGGTGATGTTGCGGGTATCCGCTAATGAATAGACCTGAAAGCCTCCACTATCTGTCAAAATGGGCTGGTCCCAGTTCATGAACTGGTGCAGTCCTCCTGCTTTTTGCGACCAAGTCGTCCCCGGGACGAAGCCAGAGATGGTAGGTGTTGGCCAAGATAATTCCGGAACCCATTTCCTTGAGTTCTTCTGGCGATTGGGTCTTAACGGTTGCCTGAGTCCCTACAGGCATAAACATTGGGGTCAGGGAAGGTCCCGTGAGGGTGATAATTTCTCCCAGACGAGCACCTGTATGCTTTTTCTTTTTTTTGATTAATCGATATTGAATCGGTGAATCTGTCATGGTTACCTCCGTACTGGGAAAAACAGTCCCAGCCTTCTTATTCCTGTCACAGTTTTCCTGTGAGCACCTGTACGATTGTACCAAATTTTACCAGCTCTGTCACGGACTTATGTTATAATAAAAAGTACTACTATGAAGAGAGTGTCATCTATGAACCTTAAACTGATTCGCCTCCGGGCACGTACCATGCAAGTCCAGCAACCGGGCTTAGCTATCCTTTTTGCTCTTCCGGTCCTGTTGACCATTCTTGCTAACTTTCTCTTAAGTGGGCAAGATCTGGTCGATCTACTACCGGATATGACCTTGCAGCAAGCAAGTATCTACATGATCCAGCGACAGCTCTTTCCTTCTGTCGTCTCCTTTGTCATCTCCATTTTTAGTGGTCGGTGCGACTTTTTAGCTATTTAGATACGATTAATCCCAAGATCGAACACCGAACACGCGTCTTAGATATCTTTAAACAAGATCGCTTTTACCTCTGTATTTGCCACCTTGATCTTGAAGCAAGTCGTCCTCTTTTTATGGGGACTCATCCTCTATGTAGGGGAGTCTCATCAGCACCTACGCCAGCATTCGATTTTTGGCGATCTACGATAAGGTGAGCAACCCTAGCACTCTGAGTGCTTCCAGTCCTGAATTCCAATCTCTCATGCAACAAATGCCTCTGATGACTGCTGGTGTCGTACTTGGGCCTGATTGGCCTCCTCTTTTACCTGCCACAATACTACAGTCTCAGCTTGGTCGAATTGATCCTCTATGAGCAATTACGAGACGGCGACTACAAGGGAGCCTTTGGAGTCCTTCGCCAAAGTCGTGAAACCATGAAAGGGTTCCGCAGCAATCGCTTGGTGCTCGATCTAACCTTGATTGGTTGGTACTTCTTGAATTACTTCACGCGCGATGTCATCGGCTTTTATACCATGCCTTACTTTATCAACTGCCAAATTGCCTTTTTATGATCAAATCAAGCAGATTAAACAAGGGCACGCCATTTTACAGACCATCCAAGCCATGAAACTGAATAAGAGTAAGAAAAAACCCCAGCAAGCTGGGGTTTTCTTCTATATCAGTGTTTATCATTTATAAACCGTATAGGGAGTCTCCTAAGATCAGTCGGGTGTGTTCCCGTTTGATACAGCGGTTCATGACGATATCTTCTCGTCCAGCTCCACGAAGGATTTCTTCTGCTTCTTGATTTTCCAGCTCCAATTGTGCCCAGAAAATTTTCGCATCCGTCTCAATAAAATCACGTGCCACATCTGGTAAAAACTCACTGCGACGGTATACATCGACGATATCTACTGGGAAAGGAATCTCCTGCAAGCTAGCGTACACCGTTTCTCCAAGAATCTGGCCACCAGCTGCACGAGGGTTGACAGGAATAATCCGATAGCCCCGCTCTTGCATCTCCTTGCTGACACGATGACTGGTCGTATCTTCACGGTCAGATAATCCAACTACAGCGATGATCTTGCTGGTTTCTAGGTAATGTTTGATAATGCCATCACTAGGATTGCGAAATGAATAAGCCATAAGAATCTCCTTTTTGTATGCGTTTCCTTTCTTTAAATAGTATAACAATACGGAAGGCATTGCAAGTGTTTGTCATTAAAAGCGGTAGGAAACTGAAAAGTTTCCTACCTCTTTCTGTTTTGAACAAACTTAATCTTATTTGGCTTCATACCATGTTTTGCCTTCGTTCTCATCAGCTTCCAGTGGTACTGCAAGTTCGATAGCGGATTCCATGGTCTCTTTGACGAGTTCTTTGATCGCTGCCAGTTCATCACTTGGTACTTGCAGAACGATTTCATCGTGCACCTGAAGAAGCATCTTGGTCTTGTATGCTCCTCTTTCTAGCGCTTGGTCCAAGTGGATCATGGCAATTTTCAAGATATCTGCTGCAGATCCTTGGATTGGTGAGTTGATAGCTGTCCGCTCCGCAAAAGCCTCGAACATTGAAGTTGCGAGAATTGATATCTGGAATCTCCCGACGACGCTTGAAGAGGGTTTCCACATAGCCTTTGTCACGCGCTTCCCGTACCACTCTCTCCATATAGTCCTTGATGCCAGGGTAGCGTTCGAAAGTAGGTCTCAATGTAGGCCTTGGCTTCTTTTCGACTGATCCCTAGGTTGTTAGACAGTCCAAAGTCGGAAATTCCATAAACCACACCGAAGTTTACTGCTTTTTGCATTGCGACGGTCGTTCGGCGTCACATCTTCTGGTTTTTCAATATTGAAAACTCGCATAGCAGTCGATGTATGGATATCTGCCCCATGTTTAAAAGGCATCAATCAAATGCTCATCTCCCGAAATATGGGCCAAGACGCGCAGTTCGATCTGTGAATAGTCCGAACTCAACAAGACACTGTTTTTCCTCTTCTGGGACAAAGGCCTTGCGAATGAGACGGCCTTGTTCCAAACGGACAGGAATGTTTTTGCAGGTTGGGATCCACGCTGGACAAACGGCCTGTCTGCGTCAAATCCTGTACATAGCGGGTATGGATCTTCCCATCTTCCAAAAATCCAATCTTGAAGACCGATGACATAGGTCGACTGGATCTTAGCAATTTGGCGGTATTCAAGAATCTTAGACACAATCGGTGCAATTGGAGCCAGGCGTTCCAAGACATCAACGGCTGTTGAATAGCCGGTTTTTGGTCTTCTTAGTATATTCAAGAGGAGTTCCAATTTTTTTCAAAGAGGATGACCCCAATTGTTTTTGGAGAATTGATGTTAAACTCTTCTCCTGCAAGCTCGTAGATTTCTTGGGTCAAGCGCTCCAAGACCACTTCGTTTTCCACCTGCATATCTTCTAGGGTCTGGCGCTCTACCTTGATCCCCGCGATTTCCATCTTGGCCAAAAACAGCTGCTAGTGGTTGCTCCATATCATAGAGCAAACCTAGCTGGTCATGGGCTTGCAACTGCTCCATCATGGGCTCTTCGGTATCCAGTAGAACAGCGACTTTCCGTGCCAAATGCTCTAATAGGACCGCCTTTTCTGGGATAGCTTTTTTGGCTCCCTTGCCATAAACGACTTCGTCCAGCGGTAGCGCAATCTGACTATAGAGACTCGCAATGGTTGAAATTTCATTGTCCTCTACGGTCGACAAGAGATACTTGGCCAATCGACTGTCAAACGCGGGATTTTGAAGGGTAATGCCCAAGTGGCTGAGCAAGACCTTAGCCCGCTTGAAGTCATAGACCTTGAGGGGCGTTTTTTCGAGAAATTCTTTGAAAATCGGTGTTTGTAAAAGACCAGTATCTGTACTCGCGTAGAGCTGACCTTCGGTCCCCCATGCAAAACCGATGATGGGTTCCGTATGGTAATTGTCCCCAAAAATCTCAAAATGGAAGAAACTATCTTCCGTGAGCATATCTGAAGTGACTTGCTCGACTTCTGTATAGTCAATAGCTACAGGAGCCGCTTCTTCTCCACTGAGATCCAAGGCCTGACGGAGTTGCTTGAAGCCCATCTCCTCATAAAAACTTGGCGAGATTTTTCTAGATGAGGGCCCGTATAGGGTGATATCGTCCAGCCCAATCTCAATGGGCGCATTGGTATCGATGGTCGCGAGAGTCTTAGACAGATAGGCCTGCTCCTTGTCGTTGATGAGGTTTTCCTTCATCTTAGAAGCCTTCATCTCGTCGATATGCTCGTAAATGCCATCGAGAGAACCGTACTCTAGGAGTAGTTTGATCCCGGTCTTTTCTCCGATCTTAGTGACACCTGGGATATTATCCGACTTTATCTCCCATCAAGGCCTTGAGGTCGATAAATTGCTCTGGTGTCAGACCCCATCTTTTTCTTTCAGATAGGCTGGAGTGAATTCCTCAAACTCCGCTACCCCTTTTTTAGAGATTTCAACCACCGTATTGTCATCTGTCAGCTGGATCAAATCCTTATCCCCAGAGACAATGGTCACATCAAATGGCACCGAGGTAGTTTCTGCCATCTTATCTAGCGTTCCAATAATATCATCCGCTTCATACTGGGCCAGCTCATAATGGCGGATTCCCAAATGATCCAGTTGTTCACGAATGAAAGGAAACTGCTCACGGAACTCATCTGGAGTTTTTTTGCACGGCCCCCTTTGTAGTCGGCATACATCTCCGTCCGAAAAGGTCGTCTTTCCTGCATCAAAAGCAACGAGGACATGGGTTGGTTGGATGCGCTCCAAGAGATGGCTCAACATGAGGTTAAAAGCCATAGACCGCATTGGTATGCAGACCATTGGCATTTTTTTGAAGCGATCAATTTGATTATAGAGTGCGAAAAAAAGGCACGAAAAAGCGACGGAAGACCCGTCGATGAGTAGTAATTTATTCTTTTTTTCCATAGGCCTATTATACCACGAATCACAAGGTCTCTGGTACATAAAAACTCTACCCTTTCGGGTAGAGCCTTCTTTAGGAGTTTCTTATGAAAAATGAAGAGAAGTGTTTATTCGCCGTAACAAGAACCTTGTTGTGGCAATTTCTTAAAGCGTTTTGGATAATTAACTGAGATTTTTCATTTTCTGTACCTCATTTCTTATTGGATGAGTACAGTATACAAGAGAAACCTAAACGATTCCTTATAGAAAGCTTCAAGAAAACTAAAAGCTGAGGCGCAAAAACACGCGGTTGTTTTTTTGCTACAAGCTGGTAACTGAAGATGGAGCCCTGTCTCATCTTGGCTCCAAGAAAAGGGCTGACTTTCTCCAAGGAGTTCCACCTTTTGAATGCGCGCATGAAGGATTCTCGGTTGCTTGAGATCATAGGCGAGAGACGGCAAGGCCAGCTCTTCTGTCCTTCCACTTGGTTCCAGCTGGATAGCATAAAGAGCCATCACGCATGGTATAGCGGAAAATCTTGGCTGGTATAGAGTGGCGCTTCTCCGTCTGAGAAGGAACCTTCCTGGGCCTCGGTCGGTCCGTCCGATGACACCCGCCAAGGCCGACTCTGATAAATAGCTTCTCCATTTACCGCCAGCCAGTCCCCGATCTCTGTGAGGATGTCTTGGTCTTGCTCAGGGATCGTGCCATCTGCCTTGGGTCCAATATTGAGCAGAAGATTGCCATTTTTGGCCACAACATCAACTAAATTTTGTAGCAATTCCTTACTGGTCTTGTAGGCTAGATCCTGGGTATAGCACCAAGAATTACGGGCGATCGCGGTATCCATTTGCCACGGAAAGGCTTGAGTCTCTCCGTATCCTCCCCGCTCCATCTCGACGATTCCTGAACCGAAAGGGAGGGCGTCCTGTTTGTAACAAACAGCCACCTTGCGATCCTCTTGTGCTGCTAGATTGTAATAATAAGCCAAAAAGCGCATCAAGTAGGGACGGAAACTCTCATGCTGGATCCACCAGTCAAAATAAAGGAGCTCTGGCTGGTAGTCCCGCACCAGTTCACAGGTTCGCAAACAGCCAATCTTCCAAGAATTCTTTACTTGGATAAGGCTTGGAAGTCAGATCAAAATGATCCTTGGGCTCTGGCTCCGCTGGCCAATAAAGGCTGTCTCTTGGGACTTCTTGCGGAATGTCACTAGTGAATTCCTTGCCATGTGAAAAGAAAAACTGGTGTTCTGCCCGGTGAGAGGACGTACAGAAGTGCAGGCCACGTTTTTCTGCTTCCTCCTCAGCTCTCCTAAGACATCTCGTCTCGGCCCCATTTCTAAGCTATTATAAGGCGAGAGGTAGAGGCATACATCTGAAAACCATCGTGGTGCTCCGCAACTGGAAAAAAGATACTGGGCTCCCGCTTTTTGAAAGAGATCCAGCCAAGATGCCGGATCAAAGCGATCGGCTGTAAAAAGAGGAATGAGATCCTTATAGCCAAAGCTGGCCTGGTCTCCAAAATGCTCTCGATGATAGTCATAGCAAGGATTCCCTTGGATATACATATTTCATGAATACCATTCCGAACCAAAAGGCAGGTACACTGTAGACGCCCCAGTGGATAAACATTCCAAATTTGGCATCTCGATACCAATCTGGACAGACTTGATGGCTAAGAGAGTCCCAGGTTGGTTCAAAAAGGACCTGACTGGACAACTTGATCAATCTCTTCAAGGCTTATCATTCTCTTCTCCTCTTTTCTTGTTACTACCTCTATTGTAACGAGAAAAGCCTCGTTTGTAAAGACCAAACGAGGGGAATGTTTAAAAATAGTAGACAAAGAGCTTGATCTAGGAGAATCAAGCTGATGATGAATGGAATGAAGCTTCTAGCCCTTCACTGCTTGAGAAATAAAACGAGCGATGGCGTCTGTCTCCCCTTGGTGGAGAGCCTTAACGATTTTTGGACCCCACAATAACCCCATCTGAGACCTTGTTGAAACGGTGAACATCCTCCATGCTGGAAACTCCAAAACCTGTTAAAACAGGAATGGACGCTATTTCGTGTAATTGGGCCAAGTGGTGATCCAAATCATCTCGATAGCTACCAGCTTTCCCCGTCACTCCATTGACAGCAACGGCATAGATAAATCCTTCTGCATCTTGGATCAATTTCTTCTGGCGCTCGATTCCTGTGGTTAAGCTCACTAGTGGCACCAAAGCGATGTCTTTATCCACTAATAGAGGCTCTACCAGATCCGCATGCTCATGAGGAAGATCCGGAATAATCACTCCCTTGACCGCTGTTCCTTCTACATCTCTAAAAAAGTTTTCGAGCCCATATTGGAACAAGGGGTTGAAATAGGTCATGATGACCAAAGGAACACTTGTCTCCAAGCGCTGGATCGTTTGCACCAGTTCCTCTGTCGTCGTCCCATGGGCTAAACTGCGTAGTCCCGCCTCTTCAATCACAGGGCCATCTGCCACCGGATCCGAAAAAGGAATGCCAACCTCAATAGCTGAGACACCAAGCTCCTCCAAAAATTGGATGGTTTCCTGCAAACCTGCCAAGCCTTTTTCATGATCTCCTGCCATAATATAAGGAACAAAGATCCCTTGCTGCTGGTCTTTCAGCTTTTGTAAATGCTCTGTTAAGGTCTTTCCCATCTTACTCTCCCCTCTCTTGTTCTAGGCGGTCTTTGACTTGTACCACATCTTTATCCCCACGACCTGATAAGCAAACGATCATGGATTTTTCAGGCCCCATCTCCTTAGCCAATTTCACCGCATAGGCGATAGCATGGCTCGATTCCAGAGCTGGAATGATTCCTTCTACTTTCGAAAGCAATTGAAAGGCTTCTAGGGCTTCTTTGTCTGTCACTGGCACATAGGTCGCCCGCTTGATGTCATGGAAATAAGAATGCTCTGGCCCAATCCCTGGATAATCGAGACCTGCTGAAATCGAGAAAGCTTCTAAAATCTGTCCATGCGCATCCTGTAACACATCCATCAAGGCGCCGTGAAGGACTCCCGGACGCCCCTTGGTCAAGGTTGCTGCATGCTGGTCTGTATCTACTCCAAGCCCAGCAGCTTCTGCCCCATACATGGCAACAGAGGCATCCTCAACAAAAAGGATAAAAGAGGCCAATGGCGTTCGATCCGCCTCCTACACAGGCTAAAGACTGCATCTGGTAGTGCACCATCATTTTGCTCTGCAAATTGGCGTTTGGCTTCTCGACCGATGACACTTTGAAAAATCACGGACAATTTCTGGGAATGGGTGAGGTCCTAGAGCAGAACCCCATGATATAGTGGGTATCCTCCACATTTGCTACCCAGGCTCTAAGAGCAGCATTGACCGCATCCTTGAGAACACGTGACCCATCTGTTACTGATTGAACCTTGCGCCCAATAACTCCATCCGAAAGACATTGAGGGCTTGGCGTTTGACATCTTCTTCCCCCATGTAGATGGTGCATTCCATATCAAATAAAGCAGCAGCCGTTGCCGTTGCAACACCGTGCTGTCCGGCCCCTGTTTCTGCGATGATCTTCTTTTTGCCCATCCGGTGTGCCAATAAAACCTGTCCTAGGGCATTATTAATTTTATGAGCCCCTGTGTGGTTGAGGTCTTCTCTTTTTAAGAAAGATCTTGGCTCCACCGACATACTTGGTAAGATTTCTTAGCGTAATAGAGCGGTGTTTCCCGACCGACATATTGTTTCAGAAGCTGATCCAATTCTGCTTGAAAAGAAGGATCTGCTTGACTTTCTCTGTAGGCTTCTTCTAATTCTAAAACTGCTGTCATCAAGGTTTCAGGGACAAATCGTCCCCCGAACCGCCCGTAAAATCCGTTTTGATCTGGTTGTTTATATGCCATGCTTGACCCTTTCTATAAATCGTTTTATCTTTTCTTGATCTTTTTATTCCATTTGTCTCGACCCCACTGGATACATCCACCGCATAAGGATGAAAAGAAGCGAATAGCATCTGCTACATTGTCTTCCGTCAAGCCTCCTGCAATAAAGAAGGGCTTTGTGAAGTTTTTGGGTTTTCGAGTTCTTGCCAGTTAAAGTCTGTCCCACTTCCTGCTACAGGAGCATCAAAGAGCAGATAATCGGCACCGGTCTCAGGAAGAGCTGCGTCTTTTCCCACTTGAACAGCGCGAATCGTCTGTTGGGGAAGGTCTTGCAAGATGGTTTCATCCATCGATCCATGCACTTGTATCAGGTCCAAGCCCACAACTTGGCAAGCTTGCTCCACTTCTTCTCTTTGTGGCGATACAAAAAAACACCGACTTTTTGAACCCCCTTTGGAATCCCTGTAGCCAACTGCCGAGCTTGCTCCAACGTGACTTGCCGTTTGCTTGGTGCAAAGACAAAACCAATGTAGTCCGCACCGGCTTCAACAGCTGTCTGGACGGCTTCCGGAGTGGACAATCCGCAAATTTTAACCTTTGTCAATCTGCAACTCCTTTACTTTTTTTCAGCCACATTGTCTGCCTTCATGAGGGCTGTCCCAACGAGAATGCCATTAAAATAAGGAGCCAGCATGCGCGCGTCTGCTGCTGTGAAAAATAGCAGACTCAGAGATGTAAACCGGTTCTTGTTCAAAAGCTGGTCGCCAATTCAAGGCTAGTATGAAGATCTGTCTCAAAGGTCACCAAGTTGCGATTATTGACCCCGATGATCTGAGCCCCAATCCGGTGAGCGACCTCTAGTTCTGTCAGATTATGGGTCTCCACCAAGACCTCCAGGCCAAGATGGGTCGCAAAACTCGAAGAGTTCTTTCAGACGAGCCTCTGATAAGGCTGCAACTATCAACAAGATCACGGTCGCCCCTGCGTTTCGCGCCCGAATCACTTTGCTTTTTCATCCACAATGAAAATCTTTGTTGAGGGTGGGGATACGTACTTGACTAGATATTTCCCGGAGATACTCGATACTGCCCTTGAAAAAAACACTTCATCAGTCAAGACAGAAATCATCACGGCCCCATTTTCTTCGTAAGTCTTAGCCTGCGCGACGATATCCACATCGACATGAATATCTCCCAGACTCGGGCTAGCCTTTTTCACTTCCGCAATGACCTGAAGCTTTTCTGGATGACTCTTTAGGTAATCATACAGGCGGTAGGTCTCGCGCAAAGGTTGGAGTTCCTCTTCTTTCATCAGCAGCCACTTCACGCGCCTTTTTCCTTTAGAATCTTTGGCAAGAATTCTTGACTCATTTTTTTGATACTCCTGTAATAATCTCAATTTCTCAAGGGCAGCCCCACTGGCAATCACTTCACGTGCCAAGGCAATCCCCTCCTTGATAGAATCTACCTTGCCGTTGGCATAAAAAAACCAAGGCCAGCATTCAAGACAGTCACCTCTAAGAAGGGACTTGCTTCATTCTTCAAGACACTGAGCAAAAATTTCCGCATTGCGTTTGGCGTCTCCACCTCGTACTTGATCAATTTCAATGCGCTCCATTCCGATATCTTCTGGTTGAAAAGCTGGATAAGGTAACCTGTCCATTTTCCAGAATAGCGAGCTGGGTTTTCTCCATCAAGGCCTGCCTCGTCCAAACCTTGTGGACCACTCACCACCACTGCGCGTTTTCCGACCCAAATTCTTTAGAATCTCTGCCGTACTTTCTAGCATGTCTGGACGACTGGTTCCCAATAGCTGGGTTTCTAGAGGAATCGGATTGATAAGAGGACCAGTTAAGTTCATCACCGTTGGAACCCCTAGCGCCAAGCGAGCGGGCATAATATAGCGCATGCCAGGATGCAGATTTTTTTGGCAAATAGGAAGACAATCCCCGCCTTTTTCAAACACTCGTCCCAAGTCTTCTGGACCCAAATCAAGGTTAATCCCTAGAGCTTCTAGTACATCCGCAGAACCAGATTTAGAAGAGATCGAACGATTTCCGTGTTTTCGCCATCTTGATGCCACCACCAGCAAGGACGAAGGCAGCTGTTGTTGAAATATTGAAACTATACGAACGATCGCCCCCGTTCCACAATTGTCCATTGCTCCTTGAACTTCTGTAGGAATAGCGACTGCATAGGCCTGCATCACTTTTTGCAATAGCCGTCCGCTCTTCAACCGTTTCTCCCTTCATTTTGAGACCTAGAAGAAGGGCCGTCACCTGTGCTTCTGAAGCACGACCAGCAACGACTTCCTCCATGGCAGCTTCTAACTCTGCACTGGTTAGATCCATTCCTTCTGCTACTTTTTGCAAGCACTTGTTTCATCTTCCGCTCCTTGACTAGTTTGACAAAAATTTTCGATGGTCTTGAGCCCATCTGGCGTCCCGATACTTTCTGGATGGTATTGAAAACCATAAATCGGTAAGCTGCGGTGTTGAATTCCCCATAATCGCTTGATCATCCGTCGTCCGAGAGGTAATGACAAAATCCTCTGGCATGTCTTCAATCGTCAGCGAATGGTAGCGCATGACTGGGACTTCTTTTGCGACACCCGCGTATAGCGGAGAGGGAGCTTCTAGCTGGATCTGGCTTTGTTTGCCATGCATGACCTGTGGCGCCAATCCCAAGCGCCCTCAAAAAAACTTCCGCAATCGCTTGATGCCCCAAGCAAATCCCCAAGATTGGTTTGACCCCTGCGAAAATCTCGGATCATCTCCTCCATCTTGCCCGCATCCTTTGGCCAACCTGGACCTGGAGAAAAAGACCAAGGCATCTGCTTCTTGGGCAACTTGGTACAAATCCGGATCATCATTTCGAAGCACCTGGACCTCATCAAATTTTCCGATATACTGTGCTAAATTGTAGGTAAATGAATCGTAATTATCGACTAATAAAAATCATCCTTCTTCTCCAATCCTTGTCATCGATTTTTGCCTTATTGACGGTTTCTTGGTATTCATTTTCAGCGATCGAATCATAAACGATTCCTGCTCCGGCCTGCACATAAGCCTTCTTATTTTTGAGGATCATGGTTCGAATCGCAATAGCAAAATCGAGATCCCCCGTCACAGAGAGATAGCCAATAGCCCCCGCATAGACGCCTCGTTTTTCTTTTTCTGCCTCATAGATCCGCTTCATGGCTCGAATCTTGGGAGCACCCTGAAACGGTCCCAGCTGGAAGAGTTGCCTTCAGAGCCTCAATGGAGGCTAGTCCAGGAAAGTAATTGCCCTTGACCACACTCGTCAGGTGCATGACATAACGGAAGAATTCCACTTCCATATATTTGGTCACTTCAACTGACCCATTTTGAGCGATACGACCCAATATCGTTTCGCCCTAGATCCACCAACATCCGGTGTTCTGCGACTTCTTTTGGATCCCCTGCCAAATCAGCTGCCAATTGCCGATCAGACTCCTCATCGATCCCTCTTGGTCGCGTGCCAGCAATGGGATTGGTTGTCACCACTCGATCCTTGACCGACACCAGACTTTCTGGACTGGCACCGATAATTTGGTACTCCCCAAAAATCATAAAAAGTAGAGATAATTCGAAGGGTTGGTCACGCGCAAATTGCGGTAATAATCTAGTGGTTTTCCTGAAAAAAATCAGCTGAAAAAAACGTTGACTGAGCACGCATTGGAACATATCTCCTTTTTCGAATATAGTCCCGCGCTAGAGCCACCATTTCCTCAAACTCTTTTTTTGCTCCAAATGATTGTGGAAATGAAGCGCATGCAGGTCCTTGTCCTGAAACTCTTCTTTTGCAGGTCTTGCCAATTGTGCTAATACTTGCTCCAAGCTCGACGCTTGCTCTGCTTCACTCCGTCCACTATAGAGGTTCTCTTCCACCACATAGACCTTTTCCTTTTTGTGATCAAAAAAATCACATAGCTTTCATATAAGAAAAAAAGTGAAGATCTGGTGTGCCGATCGTATCTTCAGGAATGGAACCAATGTTCTCATAGAGGCCAATCAAGTCATAGCCGACAAATCCAATCGCCCCACCGTTAAAAGGAAGCTCTTCAGAAGTTTTCGTTTTGACCGTGATGCGATTCAAAAAGTCCAAAGGATCCTCTTCAACAATTTGATCATTGTAATAGAGGACGCCATTTTCAAACTTGACTTCACTGACTGGCCGATAGGCTACAATTGAAAAAAACGCGCATTCTCTTTTTTTCACGAGGGATCGACTCAAGATCATTTTATGGGGCGCATCCAAACGCATATAAGCCAAAATTGGACTCAACACATCAGCAGATAAAACTTTTTTCATATCAGAAACCTCTCTTTTAGAACTCTTTTATTCTAATGAATTCAACCGCACCTTGGCTTGCTAAGGCGATCAAGGGTATCCCATCGCTCTGTTTTCGCTTTGGGATCAATGTGCCTAAGCTCGCTTCGCTTGCTAAGGCACATAGAAAAGCCCTCACACAAAAACTGTGTGAGGGCGTAGTGTCCGCGGTGCCACCTCTTTTATAGGGAAAAATAGCTGGTCTTTCCCTACATCTCTATCTCCTCTATCAAGGAGTTGCACGGTAAGGGGTGCCAACCGAATTCACATGGGTTAGAATTCATTGATCATAACAGTCCAATTTTCATCAGTCGCTATTGCTTGTTCACAATTCCCACAAGCTCCCTGAAAATAGCTGACTCATTACTTTTCTGTTGCTACCATTATAACCCTTTTTCTTAGAAAGTCAATAAAATTTTTTTAGTCTTTTTTTATACTTTTTTTTCTACACTAATTTAATAAAATCAGCTCAAAGAGCCCTAGCAGCCCGTCCTTTTTATCCCAAAAATAAGATACTCAACAAAGCCAAAATTGCAGGGCCACCTTGGGTCAAGATAATCTTTTTATTAGCTGTCATCGCACCGTAGGCTGCAGCTCCAATAATAAAAAGCACAAAAAAATCGTAACAACTTCACTATTTTTAGAGACAAACAATCCATACAAGAGGAAGACACCAATCAAGGCATTGTATATCCCTTGATTCTTAAATAAAGAGGTCACAGATGGGCGAGCGAGTTCTTCTTTATCCATGTTGAAAACCCGACTTGTGGTATCAGATGTGGTTCTGATGCTCTCCAAATAAAAAATATACAAATGCTCCAGTGCAGCAAGACTTGCTAAAATAATCGTCAGTAATGACATCGTAGATTCTCCTTTTTATTCAACTGTTATTTGTTCAATGCCAGATACTAATTTGTCCAGCAGGTAAGAAAATTGCTCTTGTTCTTGAGCAGTCAAAATCCGACTCATCTGTTCTTTCACCGCCACATGATGGCGAGGGGATGTTTGACCAAACGATTATAGGCCGTATCCGTCAAATGAATTAAGATTTCCCGCTGGTTCTTTGGATTTTCGACTCCGATGGACAAATCCTTCCTTTTCTAATATTTTTGAAATGCCGGGTTAAAGCCGCTGGATCAATCTGCAAGCGCTCCTGAACCGCGATCTGATTGCAAGGCGCTTGTTCTAATAAATCCTGCAAGATTTGGTAACGTGTTAAGCTAATCCCTAGGCGCTTTTCAAAAAGTTGCGTAGTTGATTGATCTGCCAAAGCGTAGTTGGTAGAGCAAATCATTTATTTCTGCCATGTTCCCTTCCTCTATTCATTTTTTTGATAAATCAATAATTGACTAATCAATTATAAAATATTTCATATCCTCTTGCAAGGAAAAAGAGCTTTGCACTGTTTCTTTTCACAAAAAAAGCCGCCTGATTTGGCGACTCTTAGGGAGATTATTATGAAAAAGAAAAAGTTTTAGGATTTTTCTAAACAAAGTTAGGAGGTCTTTGTTTATGCTTTCTATTATAGCGGACATTTCTTAAAGAAAGCTTACGACTTTATTTCAAAATGAAAACAAATTCTTTACAGATTCTTTTTCAGCGTTTAAAAATAGCTGGGAATATCTAGTAAGGTGTTCATCTGATGATTGCCTTGATAGTCAGACGTCAAGAAATTGATACTCTGAATCTGGCTATTTCTTGCAAAGTCAATATCCAGGCTCCGATCCCCAATATAGTAGGTATTTTCTGGCTCCAACCCGTACTTCTCCATCAGATACATGGCAGCTTCTGGGTCAGGCTTGCGGGCAAAACCACTTTGACTGGTCAAAATCTCTGTAAAAAAAGATTCCAAACCCAAATCCCGTAGGATGACAAAGGCATTCTCTCCCTTATGGGTATAGACAAACTGCTCAATTCCAGCTTCTTGTCCCCAGGATAGGACATCACGCGCCCCATCCATCAGAAGGACCTGGGCATTTTTCTCCGCTAGACTTTCTGCTCGGCGATGATTCAAGTCGGTCACATCCAGATGATACTCCTCCGCCACAGCTACTAAAAGATCTTGAACCGAATGCTTCAAGATGAAATCTTTAATGCTGGCTCGGTCAAAGGGAAGCTGATAAGTTGCATAGGTCTCCTCAAGACCTGCTAAAATAGCATCATAGGAATCCAGCAAAGTTCCGTCCAAATCCCAAATAAAGGCTCGTTTTGTCATTTTTTCTTCTCTCCTACTTTTCGTCTATAAAGCTGACTCAAAAATAGCCAACGGAAGCCATTGTCGAGCAGTGTCCCCGTCCAGACCCCTGGAAGGCCAAAGCCAAGGGTTACTCCAAGCAGATAACCGGCTCCAATTCGAATGACCCACATGCCAATCGTCGTTGCATAAAATGGAAGTTTCCCATTTCCCAAGCCTTGCCAAACAGCTGTATAGATGACCGTTCCTGCTGTAAACGGCGTTCCCAACAAAGAAAAGAGGACAACCGATAAACTAGCTTCTACTGCTTTTGTATCTTGTGTGTAGAGATGGGTCAGAAGGGTGCCCCCAAAAAAGATTCCCAAGGCAATGGGTAACATTAATACGAAAGGACAAGCAGTAAGACTGCTTTTCGAAGGCGGGCAATCTGCTCAAGATCACCTTCACCCAGGCTCCGTGCTACGAGCATAACCGTCGCCGTGGCCACTCCAAATACAGGCATGTAGTTAAACTGGGTCAAGGTCTCTCCGATGGCATTTCCTGCGACTGCCTCGGTCCCAAAAGCAACCACGATCGCAATGATTACCACATCTCCAGCCCGCATCATCAGCCGCCTCCGGCAGCTGGAAGTGCTAAGTTCAAGAGCTTACGATCCAATCCCCAACGAAGGGGTGCAAAAGGGTAGCTGGACCTTTTGCCACAAGAGGATGACGCCCACCAGACGGGCCAGCACCGTCCCCAAAGCTGCTCCAACAATGCCCCAACCAAAAAGGAAAATAGCCACAGAGGAGAACAGAGCGTTTAATAGATTGGTCAACAGGCTCACATACATAGGAATACGTGGATTGTTGGCCACCCGAACCAAGGAGCCCAAAGTCGTCATCAAGCCTAAGAGAACTATGGTCCCGCCAACCAAGGAAAGGTAAATCCCCACTTTCGGCTACTGCAGCTTCAGTCCCCAACAGCGAAATCATCTGGCGTCCAAATAACAGCGAAGCCCCTCCTAGAGAGCACTCAACAACAAGGTCACCTTCAGTGACTCTGTCGCATGGTGAGCAATGTTGTCTTGATTTTTTTCACCCAAGCTTTTTGGACATGACACTGGCAACTGCCGCACCCAGTGCCAAAAAGATGGCTTGATAGATCGTGATGATATTCCCTGCGACGGAAACACCTGAAATGGCAATCAAGCCCAGGTGAGCCACTAAATAAGAGTCCACCATGCCCATCAGCATTTGTAAGAAATTTTCACCCATGGCAGGAAGGGCGATGTTTAAGATTTTTTTGTATGAATTCATGCGTATAGAAAAAGAGCCAAACGGCTCTTTTGATCTTTCTAATACGAGAATTAAAGTCCCAAGTAGTCTTCTACGGCTGCTTGCATGTCTTTTGGCTGCCACGCTTGTACGATGGCGAACCGGTGCAGTTTCAAGGCCGTCTACAGCCGGTGGCACAGGAACACCTGAGAGTGTGTGTAATTTAGCCAAGGCTTCGAAATCTCCTAGACCTGTCTCGCCTGTCACCGCTTCTACTGCCACAACTGGGAATTTGTAAGGACTTGCTGTAGAGGCAATGACTGTTTTAGCAGTATCTCCTGTTTGGGTCCGGTATTTTTTTGATAAACGGCTGATGCTACGGCTGTATGAGGGTCTTCGATGTAATCAGACGCTTCATAGACCCGCTTGATCTCTGCAGCAGTTTCTGCTTCATCTGCGTATGCAGCCGCAAACAAATCTAAGATGTCTGCATCAAAGTTGGACAATTGGTACTGACCTGTTGCAACAAGGCTTTCCATCAATTCTTTTGGTCTTTGTGGCATCATTGCCTACCAAGTGGAAAATCAAGCGTTCCAAGTTTGAAGAGACCAAAATATCCATCGATGGACTGGTGGTCACCTTGAACTCACGTTTCTTATCATAGACATGTGTTTTGAAGAAGTCTGTCAAGACATTGTTTTCATTTGACGCACAGATCAATTTTCCAACTGGAAGACCGATTTGTTTGGCATAGAAAGCTGCCAAGATATTTCCAAAGTTTCCTGTTGGAACAGTGAAGTTGACTTTTTTTCTCCCGCTGTGATTTGGCCTGTCTTCACCAATTGCGCATAGGCGTATACGTAATAGACAACCTGAGGCACCAAACGACCAATGTTCATAGAGTTGGCTGATGAGAATTGCATCTTGTTGGCTGCTAATTTTTCACGAAGCGCCACATCATTGAACATGTGTTTGACATTGGTTTGGGCATCGTCAAAGTTTCCATCGATCGCGATGACATGGGTATTGTCTCCAGTCTGAGTCGTCATTTGCAATTCTTGCACCTTGCTGACACCATCTTTTGGATAAAAGACAATGATCTCTGTCCCTGGAACATCTAGCAAAACCTGCCATGGCAGCTTTTACCAGTATCTCCAGAAGTCGCCGTCAAGATGACAATTTTATTTTTCCAAACCGTGCTTTTTTTAGCTGCTGTTGTCATAAAGTAAGGCAAGATCGACAAAGCCATATCTTTAAAAGGCAATGGTGGAACCATGGAAGAGTTCCAAAGTTGTATTGTCCCATCGAGTTTGACAAGCGGAGCAATAGCTGGGAGTATCAAACTTGCTGTCATAAGCATGAGAAATACAGTAGTCCAACTCTTCTGCTGTAAAGTCGTCCAAAAAGGCTGACAAAGACAAGCTTGGCCACTTCTTGGTAAGAAGCGTCTTTGAGGGTATCAAAATCCAGCTCTACTTGAGGATAAGAGACTGGAGTAAACAAACCGCCATCTGTCGCCAATCCTTGAAGGATGGCTTGACTAGCTGTTACAGTATTTTTTTCATCTCGTGTTGATTGGTAAACTAATGTCATGACTGTTTTCATTCCTTTACTAGTAGTCTTCTCATTATATCATAAATGTCAGAAAAATTTAACGGCTTTTTCGCCAAATCTTGGCAAAGGTCGGCAAACAGAAGTTAGATAAAGAGAGCAGGCGCAACGACTTTTGCTCCCTACTCCCATGCGAATCTGTTTTTACAGGTGTCTGAAAGACTTGATCAAGCCAATCCCAACTCTGCTAAAAACAGATGGGAAGTCTTTCTTCAAGCTTTCAAGAGCTACCGTTACTTCTTGACGAGTTTGGTTATTTTTCACAGTAACTTGACCGCTCTCAACTTCACTACTTCCTAAGGTAATCAAGGCTTTGGCCGCAAAGACATCTGCTGACTTAAATTGTGCCTTGAGCTTGCGTCCAAGATAGTCACGTTCTGCCTTGAAACCTTGGATTCGAAGGGCTTGAACCAAGCTAAGCGCTGCTTCATTGACCTCATCTCCTAGGGACAGCGATATAGGGCATCTAGGCCTGTTTCGATCGGTAATTCAATGCCTTTCTTTTCAAGAACGAGAAGGATCCGTTCCACACCGATACCAAATCCAAAAACCAGCTGTCGCAGGGCCACCGAAGTATTCAACCAAACCATCATAGCGACCACCCTGCACAGACTGTCAATTCATTGCCTTCAATTTCTGTAATGAACTCAAAAAATCGTGTGGTTGTAGTAATCCAAGCCACGCACCATATTGGTATCGATGACATAGGCTACCCCCAAGTCTTCCAACATCCGACGAACCGCATCAAAATGCGCTTGGCTTTCTTCATCTAGATAGTCTAGGATGGAAGGAGCCTGTTCAACCGCCGCCTTGTCTTCTTTTTCTTTTTGAATCCAAGACACGAAGCGGATTTTCTTCTAAGCGACGTTGGCTGTCCTTAGACAATTGATCCTTCATTGGCAAGAGGTAATCAATCAAGGCTTGACGATAAGCCTGACGACTAGCAGGGCTTCCCAAAGGTGTTCAAGTGCAAGGTCACATTGTCAATTCCCTAGTTCTTTCAGGAATTGCGCTGCCATGGCAATGGTTTCGACATCCGTTGCAGGATTGCTCGATCCAAAGCATTCTACCCCAATTTGGTGGAATTGACGCAAACGACCTGCTTGAGGACGTTCGTAGCGGAACATTGGGCCTATGTAATAGAACTTACTTGGTTTTTTTGTACCTCAGGCGCAAAGAGTTTATTTTTCTACATACGAGCGGACAACAGGAGCTGTTCCTTCTGGACGAAGCGTGATATGACGGTCTCCCTTGTCATAGAAATCATACATTTCTTTGGTAACGATATCCGTCGTATCCCCTACTGAACGGCTGATGACTTCATAATGTTCGAAGATCGGTGTGCGGATTTCATCATAATTGTATCGCGCAAAGACCTTGCGTGCAAAGCCTTCTACATATTGCCATTTCGCTGAATCGCCAGGAAGGATATCCTGGGTCCCTTTTTGGTTTTTGTAATTTCATAGCCTTCATCCTTTGTCTTACTTTTTGCCTCTATTTTACCACAAATTCGAAGAGAAATGGAGGCTGGACCGAATTTCCTTCGTTCGACACGTTCAAAACCTCTTTCTTCTTGCCTTATCAGCCGAATTATGAGAAAATGGAAGCCATACTACACTGAAAGGATCTTGCGATGAGAGAGGATATCAAAATCAATGACCGCGCCCTGGCACTAGAGAAGTCGTTAATCGAAAAAAATTGGAGCTTGTATTTGATACCGATGTTGAGTTAGATGTCTATAATCTGGGACTGATCTACGAGATCCATCTAGATGAAGCCGGCACTTGCAAGGTGGTTATGACCTTTACCGATACGGCTTGTAGCTGTGCTGAGAGCCTTCGATCGAAATCGTCGCTCGCCTAAAAAGAAATCGAGGGGATCGAAGATGTCAAGGTTGAAGTAACTTGGTCACCCGCTTGGAAAAATTACACGAATCAGCCGATACGGGCGCATCGCCCTTGGTCTTCCACCACGATAACAATCATTACCATTTAAGAAACGCAGTCAACTAATGAAGGAAGGCCTCTTTGGAAATCCGATCCATCATAAAAAACGAGGAACACCAGCTCTGACATCAGAGTCTGTTCCTCGTTTTTTATAATGTTTAAATCCATTCAAACTTTTTCACTACCAGAATGGACTAAGCCTCGTCAGCTTTTGGTTCAGGAAGGATTTGGTACAACACTATTCCTAGAATGGTCGACGTTGCGACACCCGTGATTTGAAGACCACCGAGGTCAATCATCAAACCACCGATCCCTGATACTAGGATCACACTTGCAATCAAGAGATTCTTTTTATTATCAAAATCAATCTTATGTTCAACTAAAATTTTCAAACCGCTAGCAGCGATAACCCCAAAGAGGGCAATAGACAAACCTCCCAATACAGGAGTTGGAATAGAGTGCAAAGAGTGCTGATAGCTTTCCCAATAAAAGCTCATGACAACCGCAATCACTGCTGCGCCTGAAATAACGTAAACTGAGTAGATCTTACTAAGGGCCATCACCCCAATGTTTTTCCCCATAAGAAGTTACCGGAGGAGCTCCAAAGAATCCAGCAATAATCTGTGCCAAGCCATCACCAGTAAGCGTATGGTCAAGTCCTGGATCCTTGAAGTAATCACGCTCAGTCAAACTATTTAAAACCATGAGGTGGCCAAAATGTTCCGTCATGGTCACAAAGGCAATCGGAGCCATAGTCAAAATCGCACTTGGATAGAGCTTAAAGCTATAATCCACAAATGGAATGTCAAAGTTTGGAACTTGAACCAATGCGCCGACTTACTCTGAGAAATTGACAAAACTATGTCCTGTCAGCAAACCAAGAGCCAATGAGAAAATATAGCCCACAATTAATCCAAGTAAAATTGGGACGACACCGACAATCTTCTTGCCATACATGTTAAATAGGATAACCGCAAAGAGGGTCACCATCGAAATCAATAGAGCATAGCCGCTGTAGCTATTATTTAAGGTTGTCGCATCAGTGACGGCATTCTTCGCAAGACTCAAACCAATGACCATGATAATGGGACCAACCACGATTGGTGGAAGGACCTTATTAATCCAATCTTTACCCGCATGCTTAACAATCAGAGCTACAAACAAGTAGACCAAACCACCCGCCATAGCACCCTGGGCAACTGCCGCGATCCCATCTGACTTCATCAGCATTTGCATCGCTGCAATATAAGCAAAACTAGATCCCATGTAGGCTGGAATCTTATACTTGGTCACGGTTAAGTGAGCCAAGGTTCCCAAACCAGATGAAAACAAAGCAATGGCAGGATCAATCCCAACCAAAATCGGCACCAGCACTGTCGCCCCAAACATGGCAAACAAATGCTGGAAAGATAAACCAACCAATAAACCAGGTTTTGGCATATCATTCACATCATATTTAACGTCATTCACGATCGTAAAAACCTCCTAAAATTAAGATGCGACAAGCTATGGCTGAACAAAAACGTCTACCTTCGATGACCAAATCGTAAGGGAGTGCTTCATGCTCCATCATCGACGATTTCTTTTTTATCAAACCACTTTTCAATATACAAAAAAATCCCCCACAACAAGGAGATACACAAAATATAGGCTGGTCTTCCCAGGCCTTTCATTTCCATAGCTCCTTGCCTGCCTCTCTGGACAGTATTAAAGGATTGATTCGATTAGTCACAATTATAGCAGATTATAGACGGATTTACAAGAAAAATGACAGATGATACACCCAAATCCCCCAAAAAGTAATATTCATACGTTTCAGCGACAGGGTTGAAAATAGCCACTCTAAGACAAAAAAGAGGCTGGGACAAAAGTCCTAGCCTCTCAATTATTTTTGGATTGTCGAGCAAGACGCAGTGGTTGAGTGGGATCTACTACGCTGATTCCATCAGCTTTTACAGCCCTACTCAATTGTGCGGAGGTGGGACGACGAAATCGAATTCTAACGAATGACCGATTTCTGTCCCACTCTCTCTTTTGACAAAGTCGTCCTTGTAATTACTGTTTACCAGACTGTTCCATATTCCAGAAGTCGGTTACAGCACCACGTGATGCTGAAGACACGATATGAGCGTATTTACCCAAAACCCCACGGCTATACAGCGGTGGCAAGGTTGTTTCAGCTTTACGTTTCGCTAACTCTTCGTCTGAAACGTGCATGGTGATTTCTTTGGTATCTTGGTCAACCGTTACCATGTCCCCTGTGTGGAGGTAGGCGATTGGTCCACCGACCTGAGCTTCAGGCGCAATGTGACCGACAACAAGACCATAAGTACCACCTGAGAAGCGGCCGTCTGTCAAGAGGGCCACCTTGTCTCCTTGGCCTTTCCCAACGATCATAGATGACAAGGACAGCATTTCCGGCATACCAGGACCACCCTTAGGTCCTACAAAACGAACAACAACAACGTCGCCATCCACGATTTCATCCGAAAGAACCGCTTCAATGGCAGCTTCTTCAGAGTCAAAGACCTTAGCAGGACCCGTGATGTTACGGACCTTTCACACCTGATACTTTGGCAACCGCCCCTTCTGGAGCCAAGTTCCCTTTCAAGATGATCAATGGACCATCCGCACGTTTTGGATTTTCAAGTGGCATGATGACTTTTTGACCTGGTGTCAAATCAGCAAAGGCTTCCAAGTTCTCAGCTACTGTTTTACCAGTACATGTGATGCGATCCCCGTGAAGGAAACCATTCTTAAGAAGGTATTTCATGACGGCTGGCACACCACCGACATTGTAAAGGTCTTGGAAAGACGTATTGACCTGAAGGTTTCAAGTCCGCCAAGTGAGGCACGCGCTCTTGGAAATCATTAAGTCTTCAGCGTCAAGTCACGTTGGCGCATGAGCGATCGCAAGCAAGTGAAGAGTCGCATTGGTGGATCCACCCAGCGCCATGGTCACTGTAATCGCATCTTCAAAGGCTTCACGAGTCAAGATATCAGATGGTTTCAGTCCCATTTCAAGCATTTTGACAACTGCACGACCCGCTTCTTCGATATCGGCTTTTTTATCAGCTGATTCAGCAGGGTGAGAAGAGGAACCTGGCAAGCTCATACCAAGGACCTCGATCGCTGTCGCCATGGTGTTGGCCGTATACATCCCACCACAGCCACCAGGGCCAGGGCAGGCATTACATTCTAGTTGCTTTCACTTCTTCAGCGGTCATATCGCCGTGATTCCACTTTCCCGATTCCTTCGAAAACAGAAACCAAGTCGATATCCTTTTGCCCATCAGATTACCCGGTGCAATGGTTCCTCCGTAAGCAAAGATCGCTGGGAATATCCATATTGGCAATGGCAATCATCGAACCAGGCATGTTCTTATCACAGCCACTCGATGGCTACAGGCGATCGACGTTGTGACACCCATAGCAGCTTCGATAGAATCCGCAATGATATCACGTGACGTCAAGGAGAAGCGCATCCCTGCGTCCCCATAGCGATCCCGTCCGCAACTGTAATGGTGCCCAAATTGGACCGGCCAAGCTCCTGCATCTTTCACACCTTCTTTGGCCAATTTTTCCAAAAATCATGGAGGTGGATGTTACAAAGGGTATTTTTCCGCCCATGTCGAAATCACTCCGACAATCGGTTTTCTCAAAAGCTTTCATCGGTCATTCTCCGTCGCGCGAAGCATGGCACGGTTGGGAGATTTTACCATGCTATCGTAGACACTACTACGATGGCGTTATCTAATTCTGTCATGTCATTCCTCTCGTCTCATTTTTTTACCATTATAGCATAAAAGAAGGCCCACAAAGATAGATCCAGACCTTGAGGGACAGATCAGGATGAAAAAAGTTTTTCCAAAGAAATTTCAATGTCAGCAACTTTGACTTTACAAAAAGTTTTTGTTATACTGTTAAAGTTGATGAAAATCAAACCCAATTGAATCTTATATCTTAAAAGGAGAAAACGAAATGGCAGTACCTGCACGTCGCACATCAAAAAGCGAAGAAAAACAAACGTCGTACGCACTACAAAGTAACAGCTCCATCTGTAAACTTTGGACGAAGCAACTGGAGATTACTCACGTTCACACCGTGTATCACTTAAAGGATACTACAAAGGACGTAAGATCGCTAAAAGTCGCATCAGCTGAATAATAGAAGGGAGATACCATGCGCGTAAATATTACACTGAACACAAAGAATCTGGTGAACGCTTGTACCTTTACTTCAAAAACAAACGTAACACTCCAGACCGTCTTCAATTGAAGAAATATTTCACTAAAACTTCGCAAACACGTCGTGTTTACAGAGGTGAAATAGTTCACCACACGTCTAATAGACATGCTAGAAAACCTTGATTTTAAGCGCGATTCTTGGAAATTCTACTCACTCTACATTGCAATATAAAATCAACCGAATCACCACTCTTTCACTCACCTTTTTGAAATAAGAATAATG